>Ga0315900_10000948_pt1 | contig 46923 bp, 34 predicted proteins | sample LakEriMetagenome_FD_203521 | JGI IMG/M metagenome (GOLD analysis project Ga0315900, IMG submission 203521) | Freshwater fungal communities from buoy surface, Lake Erie, Ohio, United States - Buoy 12 MA114 | ecosystem: Environmental > Aquatic > Freshwater > Lake > Lake biofilm | place: USA: Lake... | reverse complement strand
GTTGCGTGAACAGATCAACCGACGCACCGTTGTCGCACACGGTGATCGATCCGTTCGTGCCTGCGTTGGTCGCCGCGTTCTCCGTGATCGTTATGGTCGCTGTAGCGTTCGTGCAAGGTGCGATGCCTGTGACCGTGTAGGTGTAGGCACCCGGCGTCATCGTGGCCGGATCGTACTGACCACCCGCCACGGCACTCGGGCCGCTCCACGTGCCACCGGCCTGGGGCGTGCCGCCGAGTTGCGTGAACAGATCAACCGACGCACCGTTGTCGCACACGGTGATCGATCCGTTCGTGCCTGCGTTGGTCGCCGCGTTCTCCGTGATCGTTATGGTCGCTGTAGCGTTCGTGCAAGGTGCGATGCCCGTGACCGTGTAGGTGTAGACACCAGGTGCCATCGTCGCCGGGTTGTACTGGCCACCCACCACCGCGCTAGGACCGCTCCACGTTCCACCGGCCTGGGGGGTGCCGCCAAGGCCAGTTGACAACGCCACTGAAGCACCATTACCGCACAGGGTCAACGTCCCGTTCGTACCCGCATTCGGGGCTGGATTCTCGGTCACCGTCACCGTGGCTGTAGCGTTCGCGCAAGGGGCCACACCGGTCACTGTGTACGTGTAGACACCAGGTGCCATCGTCGCCGGGTTGTACTGGCCGCCCACCACGGCACTAGGACCACTCCATGCGCCACCGGCCTGGGGGGTGCCGCCAAGGCCAGTTGACAACGCCACAGAAGCACCATTACTGCACAAGGTCAATGTCCCATTCGTACCGGCATTTGGAGCAGCCGTTTCCGCAACGGTCACGGTAGCGGTCGCATTGGCACAAGGCGCCAACCCGGCCACCGTATATACATAAGCACCCGCCGCCATCGTAACCGGGTTGTACTGGCCGCCCACCACCGCGCTCGGGCCGCTCCACGTTCCACCGGCCTGGGGCGTGCCGCCAAGGCCAGTTGACAACGCCACAGAAGCACCATTACTGCACAGGGTCAACGTCCCGTTCGTACCCGCATTCGGGACCGGATTCTCGGTCACCGTCACCGTGGCCGTGGCGTTCGCGCAGGGCGACACACCGGTCACCGTGTACACATATGCACCGGGCGCCATGGTGGCCGGGTTGTACTGGCCCGCCACCACCGCACTGGGTCCGCTCCATGCGCCTCCCGCTTGGGGTGTTCCGCCCAAGCCAGTGGCCAGGGCCACCGCTGCACCATTGCTGCAGAACACCAATGACCCGTTCGTGCCCGCGTTCGGCGCCGCGTTCTCCGTAACCGTAACTGTGGAGGTCACGTTCGCACAAGGGGCCACACCGGTCACCGTATACGTGTAGACCCCTGGATTCATCGTGGCCGGGGCATAGAGCCCGCCCACTACGGGACTTGGACCGCTCCACGTGCCACCGGGGTCAGGCGTGCCACCCAACTGACCGATCAACGGAACGGAGGCACCGTTGCTGCACACCGTAAGCGTTCCGTTCGTACCCGCATTGGGCCCTCCGGCCGAGGAAACGGTGACGGTGGCCGATGCATTATCGCAGGCATTACCCACCACATAGGTGTACACACCGAACGCATCCACACCAGGCGTGAACAAGCCGCTGTGCGAGGATCCATCCGGTGCCGTCCAAACCCCACCGACGTCGGGAGAACCACCCAACTGGGCGAACAAGTTGATCGACGCTCCACCAGAACAACTGGATACCGAGGCCGGTGTTCCCGCGTCCGGTACGGTCGGCGGTGGCGGCACGACGGTGATGAACACCGAACTGCTCACCACATTCGAGATCGGACAGGCATTATCCGTGGCAGTGACCAGTACGTTGGCTGGCGAAAAGGCCGGGGCCGGTGTCCAGCAGATGGTCACCACCAACGGATTGGTACCGGACGAGGTGAACGTTGCCCCCGGAAGCTGTGCGGTCACGTTGGAGACTGCGGTGATCACCATGGCCGGATCGGGGTCCGAGAAAGGCAGGTCCACACAGAACGGAACACCATCGCAGACCTCTATGGTGCTCGCCCCGGTGATCAGCCCACCGTTCGCATTGTTCAAACCTATTGTGGATGGAGGCGGATCATTGCAGTTCTGCACCACGATCATCACATCGCGAAGGACCGTCCCGATCAGCACCCCACTCGCATTGAAGGTGGCCACCTCCACCACGATGGCGTAATTACCCGTGACCGTCGGGGTGAAGCTCAACTGTCCGGAGACCGGGTCGATCGTGATCCCGGGAATGGGCTCGGAACCGCTGTAACCGGGTTCGTAGAGCAAGGGACCGAGCACCGGTGAGACCGTCTGCCCTTGGACAAGGGAGAAGACCATCGTGTTGCCGTTCGCATCCGTGGCCCCGAGGTTGTAGTTCACCGGCTGGTTGACACAGAAGAACGGGATGGTGTTCTCCTCGAACTCGGGACTCTGGTCGCACAGGCCTCCGGCATTGTTCAGTGTAGCCTCCAAGTAGATGCCAGGGGTGCCCTGCACGTTCTGCAGGTCGTTCCGGCAGCAGATATCCCAGCCGATCGTCCAAAAGTTGCATGGAGAAAGGAACAGCGTGGTCTGGAAGGTGTAATGGATGAACCCGGGCAAGGTCCCTCCATTGCAGGTGCTGTTCGCCAAGCTCCCGGGACACAGTTGGGACACCTCCTCACTGCTGACCTGGGGAATGTTCGTAAGGGTAAAACTGACCCCGCAACTGTTGGTGAAGTTCAGGTCCTGGGAGGTGATGGCCACCCCGGAGCAGTCCAGGAAGATGTCCAGATTGATCTGGTACATGTTCCCGCCCAGGCACTCGTAGGTGATGCTGCCACCGGAATAGTGCGCCGCAAACCCAGGCAGCGAACCGACCAACAGCGAACCAGCGACCAAAAGGGCCTGGAATGTTCGACGAAGGACGGACATGGTCTGAACCTGATCGGCCGAGGGCAGGATAGCCATCAAAAGTACGCCACCAGCCATGTCTCTGACAACCAGCGCCCTCGGAAGGTTGCCTGGAACCGACCCACTGCAAGGCTCCCCACCCATCACTTAACGCAAACGTGATACGCAGTGAACAACCGCCGATCCAAGCAGCCGACTATTTTTGGCGGCCCTACGCACAGCGCCTGTGCGCATCCCCGAAGGTTCCTGGTCCATGTTGGCATGGCCGGGACCGGCTTGCTGGATGGCGTGAACTCGGAGGGTATCATAGACCATGCCCCATCGCGTCCTGACCGCCCAATATGTGGTAACCGTACTTCGGAGTTCCCTGATGATCACGGCTTTGTCATGGGGCATCCTCCTGCCGGCCCAGATCGATACCACCCTGACGGCCAAGCCGGATACCACCCGGAGGGAACAGCCGCAGTTGCCCGTTTTCACGCTCACGGCTGACGACTTGGACGCCGAGCTGGGAGCGCAGGACATTTCCGGTATTCTCCAGTCATCCCGGGATATTTATACAGCCACGGCCGGGTTCAGCTTCGGAACAGCCCGTTATCGCATCCGTGGTTACGATTCCAGGAACACGGTGGTGAGCATCAATGGGGTCTTCGTCAACGACATGGAATCGGGTTGGGCCACATGGAGCCAGTGGGCGGGCTTGAACGATGTGACCCGCTACATGGAGGTGCGCACCGGCGTTGCACCCTCCCGGTACAACTTTGGTGGCCTTGGCGGCTACACGGACATCAACGTGCGCGCCAGCACACTTCGCCCGGGGGTACGTGTATCGTATGCCTCCGCAGACCGGGCCTATCGCAACCGTTTGATGTTCACTGCCTCCACAGGCTTGCGTAAGGATGGTTGGGCGTTCAGCTTCTCAGGCTCACGCCGCTGGGCCGAGGAGGGGTATGTCGACGGGACAAGCTTTGATGCGTGGGCCTATTTCCTGGCCGCCGAGAAGAAGTTCAGCGATAAGCACAGCATGAGCTTTACCGCATTCGGCGCACCCATCATGCAGGGCCGACAGGGGGTGGCTGTCCAGGAGGCGTATGACCTTGCCGGCACCAACTTCTACAACCCCAATTGGGGCTATCAGAACGGCGAAAAGCGAAATGCCCGCATGAGCTTCGACCACAAGCCGGTCTTCATGGTCTCCCACCGGTTCGAGCCGGATGCGAACACCAACTGGAACACCACACTATACTACACCTTTGGTCGGGACGGCCTCACCGGCCTGCAGTGGTTCGACGCCCAGGATCCACGGCCCGATTACTACCGCTACCTGCCGAGCTATTACATCCCCTCACTGTCGGTCAATGGCCAGAACGACCCGGCCATGGAAGCTCAACTGAGGAGCGCATGGATGACCGATGTGAATACCCGCCAGATCAACTGGGAACAGCTCTACTTCGCCAACGGGAAGAACCTGTACACGGTGCAGAACGCCAATGGTGAGGTGGGCAACAATGTGACCGGAAACCGCAGCAAGTACATCCTTGAGGAACAACGTGCCGACCCCACCCGCATTGGCATCAACTCCGTCTACGACAAGGCCCTGGCGAATAACGCGCATGTGACCTACGGCGCCAGCTTCCACCGCCAGAAGACGCATTACTTCAAGGTGGTCGACGACCTGCTCGGGGGCGATTTCTGGGTGGACGTGGACCAGTTCGCCGAGCGCGACTTCAATGATTCGCTCACGGCGCAGAATGACCTCGACCAGACCAACAAGGTGGTTCGCGAAGGAGACCTGTTCGGGTACGATTACGACATCCACACCCGGTTCTACAACGCTTTCGCACAGTACGAGAAGAAATGGTCGCGTGTGGAGGTGTATGGCGGCGCAGAAGTGACCTACACCTCGTTCTGGCGCGACAGCCGCCTGCGCAACGGCCGTTTTCCGGAGGAGAGCTTCGGCACGTCCGAAACGCACGACTTCTTCTCCTACGGCTTGAAGGGCGGTGCGGTCGGCAAGATCACCGGCCGTCACTTCATCAGCGCGAACATGGTGTGGATGACACGCCCCCCCATACCGCGTACAGCCTTCATCTCCCCCCGCACCCGCGGTGAAGTGATCGACGGGCTGACCAATGAGACGATCTGGTCCGGTGACCTGAACTACATCGTTCGGGCCCCTCGCCTGAAGGGCCGCGCCACCGTGTACTACACACGCATGTCCGACGGCCTTTGGTCCCGGAGTTTCTACCACGACGAGTACCGAACGTTGGTGAACTACTCGATGACCGGGGTGGACCAAGTGCACCAAGGCGTGGAACTCGGGATGGAGGCTACGCTGTCCAGCACCTGGTCGGCGACCGCGGTGCTCGGCACCGGTGACTTCCGATATGCCTCCCGGCCAGAAGCCACCATCACCCGCGACAACAGCCCCGAGGTGTTCGACGAAGGGCGCATCGTTTACTGGGAGAACTTCCGCGTCGGCGGCATGCCGCAGACAGCGGCCTCCCTGGGCGTGCGGTACAACTCACCCAAATTCTGGTTCGCCGGGGTGAACGCGAACTACTTCGACGACATGTACCTGGACCCTAACCCGGACCGCCGGACGGCCGAGGCCATCGGCGAATATGTGGAGAGCGACCCCCAGGTGAGCATGCTCCTCGACCAGACCAAGGTGGATCCCGGGATGACCTTGGACCTGTTCCTTGGCAAGTCCTGGATGATCAAGCGACAGTACCGGATAGCCATCAACGCCACCATCAGCAACCTCCTCAACAACACCGACCTCCGGGTCGGCGGCTTCGAACAGGCCCGATACGACCGGACCGATACGAACCGCTTCCCGCCGAAATACAGCTATCTCTTCGGCCGGAACTACTTCGCGATGGTGACCTTCAGCTTCTGACCCACGATGTCCAAACGACTTCCCCCTTTCATGAACATCCGCTTAACCCTTGCCATCATGACCTTGGTCGTGCTGGCCGCCGCATGCAAAAAGGAGTTCGACGAGCCGCCCGTGCGCACCCTGCCCACCGGTTCCGTGCTCACCGTGGCCCAGCTCCGTGCGTTGTTCACCGGTGATCCGATCCGGTTCCGAGGCGACAGCTCGGTGTATGCCGTGGTGACCGCCGATGAGCAGAGCGGCAACCTCTACAAGAACGTCTACGTGCAGGACCATACGGGTGCCATCGTGCTGCGCCTCGTGAACCCCGGCGGCCTGTACCAAGGTGACAGCATCCGCATCTACCTGCCCGGCACCACCCTGAGCAGCTACCAGAACCTGCTCCAATTGGACAGCGTGAACGTGGACAACAATGTGGTGAAGCAGGCCACGCTGGTGCCCAAAGCACCGGAGACCGTCACGATCGCCCAGCTGAACCAAGTGTACACTCCCGCTTGGACCAACCCCTGGCAGGCCAAGCTCATCCGCCTGGAGGGCGTCGAGTTCATCCTTTCTGAACTGGGTACCACCTACGCCGATGCGGTGAACCAGGAGACGGTGAACAAGACCCTGTCCGATTGCGACAACACCATCCTGGTGCGCAACAGCGGCTATGCCAACTTCGCCAACCAGCAACTGCCATCCGGAAATGGCAGCTTCGTGGGTGTGGTGGGGCAGTTCGGGGATGACATGCAGCTCTTCATCCGCAACATCAACGAGGTGCAGCTCAACAGCATCGAGGACCGCTGCGATCCGATCCCGGAGCCATGTCCGCCCACAACAAGCGTGGCTGAGGATTTCGCGTCCGGCACCTCGAACGTGGACCTTTCCTTGGAATGCTGGTTCAACTTGTCAACGGCAGGCACCCGGGTTTGGCGCGGCTACAGCGATGCCGGTCAGATCTGTGCACAGGCCACCGCCTTCCAGAGCGGCAACCCGTCCGATGTGGCCTGGTTGATCAGCCCCACGCTCCAGTTCACCCCGGGTATGAGCCTCTCCCTCCGCACCCAGTATGCGTTCTGGGTCGATGGGCAGGTACCCTTCAAAGCGTTCGTGAGCACCAATTTCAACGGATCGAACGCGTCCACCGCGAACTGGACGGAGATCACCGGTGCCACCTTCGCCAACTCACCGACGCACAGTTTCAATACGTGGGTGCCCTCGGGACAGATCCCGCTCAACGGCTTCCTTCCCGATGGCTACAGCGGTAGCTTTGTCGTTGGATTCCGCTATACGGGGTCCGGTCCCAATCTGCAGACCACCAACTACCGCATCGATGACGTGGTGATCCAGTGACCACGTTCCGCTCCTTCAAACCAAATCCCCCAACGATGATGAAACACATTACCCTGGCAGCGATGGCGCTCCTGGGCGGCCTTTCGGCCGTGGCCCAGGTGAACATCGACAGCGAATTCACCGACTGGACCGGCACCACACCCGATGGCTGGGTGGGCGCCCGGACGAACCTGGCCGCCAGTGCCATCACACCGGTGGTCGAGAACGAGGACACCATCGCCGTGCGCTTGGTGAACACCTCCACCTCGCACCGGCGCTTCACCACGCAACCCGCATCCGTCACCAACGGGGAAGCCTATGACATCACCTTCTGGGTGCGCGGCCAGGGTGATATCCGCACGGGCCTCTTCGATGAGCGCGCGACCAGCTCGGGCTACGCGCCTTACAACTCCTGGGTGACCGTGAACACCACCACCTGGGAGCAGCACACCCAGACCGTGGTGGTGGGCAACACCAGCGCCGCAGCCGAGTTCATTCTGTCCGTGAACGCCACCGCCGAGACCGGTGTGGAAGTGGACCGTGTGACCATTGCCATTGGCACTGCGGAGCCTCCCACGGAAGCCACGATCGCCGAGATCCAGGAAAGCACCGCACCAGATGGCGCCTCGCCCCTGGTGGGGACGGTCGTGGCCACTCAGGGTACCGTATCGGCGCTGAACGGAACCAGCGGTTTCTTCCTGCAGGACGGCACCGGGCCATGGACCGGCATCTATGTGTTCACCTCGCCCGGCACCCTCGCCATTGGTGATGCCATCACCCTGACGGCCACGGTGGCCGAGTTCAACGGTCAGACCCAGCTCACCAACATCACCACCATCGCCACGGTGAGCAACGGCAACGCCCTGCCCACAACCGACATCAGCACGACCGCCGCGAACACCGAACCTTACGAAAGCGTGCTGGTGCGTGTGACCAATGCCACCTGCACCGCGCAGGGCTCCTTCGGTCAGTTCACCGTGAATGATGGTAGTGGTGCCGTACTGGTGGACGATGTGATCTATGCCCACCCCTTCAATGTGGGCACGGTGTACAACATCACCGGTGTGCTACAGTACGCCTTCAACGAGTGGCGCATCCTGCCACGCTTCGTGGCCGATGTGGAACTGTTCAGCAGCGTGGCCGAGGCCGGTGCCGCCCTTGTGCGCTGCTATCCGAACCCCGTCACCGACGTGCTCGTGATCGAGAACCTGACCCCGGGGCAGGGCACCGAACTGCGGCTGCTGGATGGCCAGGGCCGCATCGTGCACAACACGTCGCTCACCAGCGACCGCCACATGATGAACGTGACGGGCCTGCCCGAAGGCCTCTACACGGTATCCCTCCGCACGGCAACCGCCGAGCAGCATGTGCGTATCGTGGTGAACCACTGAACGGAACCGGACTGAATGAAGAAGCCCCGCATTGCAGCGGGGCTTCTTCATTCAGGGCCGCTCCGCATCACCTGGTCGCATCGCGCACGAGGATGAGGAAGACCGGGAAGTGGTCGCTGTAACCCTCCTGGTAGGTATCGCCCACGAAACTCCGGAACGGGTAACCAGCGAAATTCCCGTCCTGCTGGCGCAGGTAAGGCTCATTGAAGATGCGCACGCCGTAGTAACGATACCGCCCGCCCTCGCCTGAGAAAAGCGCCTGGTTGATGATGATCTGGTCGAAGAGGTTCCATGAATCGCGCCAAGCGAGCGTGCCGACCCCCTTCTGGTAGGGTTCATGCATGGGATTGAACAGGATATTCCCGGCAACCTTGTTCTTGTCGCCTGAGGCCTTCAGCTCACGGGTGATGCTGCTGTTCACCGGATCATCGTTGAGGTCGCCCATGTACAGAATGCGATGGGCCGGGTTCCGGGTCATCAACGAGTCGATGATGTGGCGCCCCAACTGGGCGGCGGCCTTGCGATTGGGTTCCGAACGCTTCTCGCCTCCGCGACGCGATGGCCAGTGGGCCACGATCACATGCGTGGTGTCACCATCGAGCACCCCGCTCACCAGCAGCTGGTCGCGTGTGCGAAAGGCCGTGTCGGCCATGTGAAGCCGGTAGGAACGGTGTGCGTAGACCTTGTACAAGGCCGGATTGTGGATCAAGGCCACGTCCACCCCACGGCGGTCGGGACCATCCACGTGCACCACCCGGTAACCACGGGCCTTCAGCGCCTCGCGCTTCACAAGGTCCTCCAGCACGGCCGTGTTCTCCACCTCGGCCAGACCAAGTATGGCCAGTCCTTGGGGATGGAGGTCCTTGCCCATGGATGCGATCACCTTGGCCATCCGGTCCAACTTGGCCACGTACCGCTCGGAGGTCCAGTTCTTGGCCGACCCCGGCAGGAACTCGGCATCATCCACCCCCGGCGCATCGAGCGTGTCGTAGAGGTTCTCCACGTTGTAGAACCCGACGAGCGCAGGCACGAGCTCCTGCTTGGCGGACTGGGCACAGGCACCCAGCGAGAAGGCCACTGCGGCGGCGGTGAGCGCACTGGCGGATAGGGAGCGGAAAAGAACCATCTGGGGCCAATATTAGCCGTTCACCCTGAAGTGGATGTTGCGCCTTTCAGAGGCATCACCACTGCGGGAACCGAAGCGGATGAAGTTCGTTGTAGAGGCGGAGGAACCGGAACTGGGCCTCCGCACCATTGCGTTGCTTGGCGGGCAGGGCCATGAACTCCTCGTGGAGCACCGGGTCGTTCCGCAATGCACGTTCCAAACCAGAGGCATTGAACGGGAGCATGGCGCCGGTAGCCATGTCGATGAGCTGCTGCTCCATCACCGTACGGGTCACCGTCCCGTAACCATACATGAAGGGATCCCAGTCCCGGTAGCTCTGCTGATAGACCAGGTGGGAAAGGCTGCCCATCAGCCCGATGCGATAGAAGCCATCACCAGCCCTCACGTAGACCACATCGTTCTGGCAGAAGCCCCAAATGCGGTCCAGGTCAATGGCCTGCCGGTCGCCGGTGTCCGGCTGCCAGTGCAGGTTGCCGATGCGCGTCCGTATGTCGGTCACACGCGCGCCCTGGTCGTCCCGCAGCCTGTCAATGGGAACGGTGGGGGTGTTGTAGCGCAGAGCGCCCACGTCGGCATACAGCCCATCGCGCAGGTCCATGCCCGCCTGGTAGATGACCCACGTGGTGTCGATCTGGGCCATGGCACGCAACGCGAACGGCCAAAGCAGGATCCAAGCGTGGCGTAGGGTCATGGTTCCAAGGCCACGGCACGTATCATGCCGATCACTTCGTCCGGGGCCTGGGCGTGCACCCAATGGCCGGCATAGGGGATCGTCTCGACCTGGCTGTTGGGGAACTGCTCCCGGATGGCCGGGATGTCCTCGCGCAGGATGTAATCGCTCTGCCCACCTCGGATGAAGAGGGTGGGCACCTTCACCGTGGCAGGACCGATCGAGGCCAGGATGGCATCGAGCTCCCGCGCCAGCAGCCGCACGTTCACGCGCCAGGCCAGCTGCTCCTCGGTGCGCCAGTACAGGTTCTTCATCAGGAACTGCACCACACCGGGCTCCTTCACCCGTTCGGCGATATGGGCCTCCACCTCCCGCCGGGTGCGCCCGGGGGAAAGGTCGGCAGTGAGCAGGGCCTCGATGATATGACCGTGGTTGTTGGCGTGCTCCTTGGGGCTGATGTCGATCACCACCAGGTACTTGAGCAGTTCCGGCCAGTGCTGGGCGAACACCATGGCGGCCTTGCCACCCATGCTGTGGCCCACGAGCACGATACGGCCCACCCCGAGGCGCTCCACCAGGGCGTGGACATCGGCCGCCATCAGTTCGTAGGAGGTGGTGTCCGTGTGGGGTGAACGTCCATGGTCGCGCAGGTCCACCAGCACCACGTCCATGGCCGGCAGACCGTTGTCCGTAGGCTCAGCAAGCTCCCGTCCTATGCCGCCCCAGTTGTCCGACGTGCCGAACAGGCCATGCAAAACGACCACTGTTGGGGCTCCTTCCGGGCCCATGCGCCGATAATGAAGGTCAACGGTCATCGCAGTTCGCGCAGATAGAGCTGGACCGTGTTCTCCAGGCCATAGGTGAGCGCGTCGCAGATGAGCGCGTGGCCAATGGACACCTCCAGGAGTCCGGGTATGTTGCAGTGGAAGTAGTTCAGGTTGTGGAGGTCCAGGTCATGACCAGCATTGAGGCCCAGCCCGAGCTCGCGCACCCGTTCCGCCGCACGCACGAAGGGCTCGATGGCCGCCTCCCGATCGGCATGGTAACCCGCTGCATACGGTTCGGTGTACAGCTCCACCCGGTCCGTGCCGGTATCGGCAGCATGCCCGAGCAGCTCCAGGTCCGCACCCATGAACAGGGAGGTGCGGATCCCCGCAGTCCTCAGCTGGCGGACGAAACCGACAAGGAGCTTCTTGTGGCGCAGCGTATCCCAACCTGCATTGCTCGTGAGCACGTGGGGGGCGTCGGGAACGAGCGTCACTTGGTGCGGACGCACCTCCAACACCAGATCGATGAACGACGGGTCCGGGTAGCCTTCGATGTTGAACTCCGTGGTGAGCACCGGCCGCAATGCCCGGACGTCGCTGTAGCGGATGTGCCGCTCATCGGGCCGGGGATGCACGGTGATGCCCTGCGCACCGAACCGTTCGATGTCCACGGCTGTTCGAACGACATCCGGATTGTTGCCGCCCCGCGCGTTCCGCAATGTGGCCAGCTTGTTGATATTGACGCTCAGACGGGTCACGGGTGATGCGTTACCTTGGCCCGCAGGCCAGCGATCGCAAAAGTAGACCCTGGCGGCCGCGTCCAGCGAGGTGACCATCATGCACGCCATCGACCTCATCACCCCCGATATCCCCCCGCTGCGACCGCAGGACGATGTGTCGCGTGCGCTCGACTGGATGGAGGAGTTCAAGGTGGGACATCTTCCCGTGGTGGAGGAGCGGCGGCTTGTGGGCATGGTGAAGGACAGCGACCTGGTGGACCGTAACGACCCGCGCGCGTCCGTGGGCACGGTGATGGAACGCGTGGAAGTGCCCTTCGCCAAGAGCGGACAGCACATCTACGACGTGATGAAGCTCTTCAGCGAGCGCGGCCTCACCGTGGTGCCCGTGCTCAGCGACATGGGCGAGTACCTCGGCTCGATCACCGAGCATGAGGCCCTGCGCCAACTGGCCCAGGTGGTGAACATCAGCGAACCGGGCAGCATCGTGGTGCTGGAGATGAACCAGATCGACTACAGCCTGCAATTGATCGCCCGGATCGTGGAGGGGAACGACGCCAAGGTCCTGAGCGTCTATGCCCACACGCTGGCGGCGACCAATCGCATGGAGCTGACGCTGAAGATCAACCGCGAGGACATCAGCGATATCCTGCAGACCTTCGAGCGGTATGAGATCCAGGTGAAGACCACCTACCAGGGGTCCCGGTTCCACGAGGACCTCCGGGGCCGGTACGAGGAGCTCATGCGCTTCATCAACCTGTGACCGCCGGCATGGCCAGGGCGACGCCATCGCACAGGTCCCGGCGCTGCTCGGCCCTCATCGCCCTCCTGTTGCTGGCCGTGGGCCTGGTCGCGCAGGACAGCACCGAGGTGTTCACCTTGCGCGTGCTGGGAGTGGAGATCACCGGCAACCGCGTCACCAAGGAGCGCATCATCCAGCGCGAGCTGCTGGTTCAGGAAGGGGACAGCATGGATGCCACGCTCTTCTACGAGCGCCTGGAGCGGAGCCGTCAGAACCTGATGAACACCGGGCTGTTCAACACGGTGACCCTTGCCCCACTGTACATCACCATGCGCACGGTGGTGGTGCAGGTGGTGGTGAACGAGCGATGGTACCTGTGGCCCGCTGTGATCTTCGACCTGGCCGATCCCAACTTCAACACCTGGTGGCGCACCAAGGACCTTAGCCGGGTGAACTACGGCGCCTACCTGTACCGCTACAACTTCCGCGGGCGGAACGAGACCGTGTACCTGAAGGCACAGTTCGGCTACACCCAGCAATTCGCCCTGCGGTACAAGGTGCCCAACCTGGACCGGGAACAGCGCTGGGGCCTGAGCGTAGGAGGCGGTTACGTGCAACAGGCGGAGGTAACAGCCGGAACGATCGCCAATGAGCGCATCCTGCTCAACAACCCGGAAGGTCCCAACCGGACGGAATGGAAGGCTGATGTGGAGGTGAGCCTGAGGCGCGGGCACGACGTAAGGCACTATGGCCGATTGGGGTTCGTGGAGGCCTCGGTGACCGACACCGTGGTGGCCACTGCGCTCGACTACTTCGATGGCACCGCCACACACACCCAGTTCCTCACGCTGGGCTACGGCATCGTCTGGGACCGCCGCGATGTGCGCATCTACCCACGCCGCGGCCACTTCGCCGAGCTGCGTGTGGACCGCTATGGGCTAGGCTTTCTCGAGGCATCCGCCCCGGACATCACCACCATCTACGCCAGCGTGAAAAAGCTCTGGCTGCCCACCGAACGCCTCTCACTGGCCCTCTCGGCAAGGGGAAAATACACCGATGGCACACCGCCCTACTACGTGCAGCAGGGCCTGGGGTACAATGACATGGTCCGTGGCTATGAGTATTACGTGGCGGACGGTGAGCACTACGTGCTGGGCAAGGCGAACGTGGTGGTGCAACTGGTGCGGCCGACCACCAAGCGGCTCGAGGCCGTACCCATGGAAGCGTTCCGCACCCTCTATTTCGCCCTCTATCTCAATGTGTTCGCCGATGCCGGCAGGGTCTATGACAGCCGCTACGCCGCACAGAACTTCCTGGCCGACCAATGGATGAGCGGCTATGGCATAGGCCTTGACCTGGTGAGCAGTTACGACCAGGTGGTCCGCACCGAGGTCACCCTGAACGCCTTGGGCGAGAGCGGTTTCTTCCTACATTTCACACAACCATTCTGACCGATGCGGATCGGCGTACACGGGCGCTCCATGGACACTGCGCTCACCCCCACGGTGGTGAACGTGCTGGAACGCATGCGTCACCATGGCTTGGAACCCCAGCTTACCCCTTCACTGGCCGAATGGCTTCGCGACCAGGGAACTTCCGTCCAATACGCCGTGCTCGGACCGTCCATCACGGCGGCCGATGACCTGGACCTGGTGATCGGGCTGGGCGGTGACGGCACGCTGCTCGATGCCGTGGGGCAGGTGGGGCGGCTGCAGGTACCGGTGCTCGGCATCAACCTGGGGCGTCTGGGCTTCCTGTCCAACGTCCGTCTCGACGATCTGGAACGCGCGCTCCATGCGGTGCGCACACGCCGCTATGCACTTCAGGACCGATCGTTGCTGGAGGTGACCGACCATGACGACCAACTGGGCGCTCACAATTTCGCGTTGAACGAGGTAAGCGTCCACAAGCGGGACAGTTCGACGATGATCGCCGTACGGGTGCATCTGGGCAGCGACTACCTGAACACCTATTGGGCGGACGGGCTCATCATCGCCACGCCCACGGGATCCACAGCCTACTCCCTGAGCTGTGGGGGACCAGTGCTCTATCCCACCAGCGATGCCCTGGTGATCAACCCCATCTCGCCCCACAATCTGAACGTAAGGCCCTTCGTGGTCCCCGACCATTACACGATCCAGCTGCAATTGGAGGCCAGGAGCGACAAATGCCTGCTGAACCTGGATTCCCGGAACATCAGCATCGATGGGAACAGCACCGTGACCGTGCGGCGGGCCTCTTTCGCGGCCAAGCTGGCCCTGCTGGAAGGCCACGATTTCCTCGATACGCTCCGCACCAAGCTCAATTGGGGGCTGGACCTCCGCTCGGGCTCACTCCCGGCCTGAACAGCCCCGACCAAACACCTATTTTCGCCCCTTGGTACGCCGGGCCCATACCATGGCCAGGACGTCCGCGTTGTGCACCCGATGTTCCGCCCATTCACCCTGCTTGCGCTCCTTTGGGGTCTTTCCGGAGGCCTTTCGGCACAGGTCAACGAACTGGGGCTGACCATCGGAGGCGCCTACTACCTCGGCGACATCAACCCCACCCGGCACTACCCCCAGGACACGAAACTGACCGGAGGGATCGTGTACCGCCACAACCTCAACGACCGGTGGGCGCTGCGCATCCAGGGGCTTTACGGCACCCTGCAGGCCTACGATAGCGATTCCAAGGACACCCTGCAGCTGCTGCGCAACCTGCACTTCCGGTCACGGCTCATCGAAGCCTCCCTGCTGTTCGAGGTGAACTTCTTCAAGTACCGCTCACGCGGAAAGGACAGCCGCAATTGGACCCCCTTCGTTTTCTGGGGGTTATGTTATTTCCGGGCCGATCCCCAGGCGGAGCTGGACGACACTTGGTACGACCTCCAGCCGCTCGGCACCGAAGGCCAGGGAACCTCGGCCAGGGAAGGCACCGAGCCCTACAAGGTCGACCAGTTCGCCGTCCCCTTCGGAGCCGGACTGAAGTTCAACTTCGGCAAGCTCGACATCCAGTTGGAATGGGGCATGCGCAGGACGGGCACCGATTACATCGATGATGTCAGTGGGACCTACGTGGACAACGACCTGCTGGCGTTCGAGAACGGCCCGCTGGCCGCCGCCTTGGCAGACCCTTCCGGTGTGAACGATGTTCCCGGGCTTTCCAATACCGACCGGGCCCGTGGCGACAGCAACACCCGTGACTGGTACAACTACTCAGGGATCACCCTGACCTACGTCATCAGCCGGTTCTCCGACTGTGAGGAGCAATACAACTGGATGAAGCGCAAGCGCTGACGGCGCTTTTTGGCAACTTTGCGACCCTTTGGACCAAACGAACGAACGTACTGAAGCCCTGCGCAGCCGCATCGATCCGGCGCGGGTACCCCGGCACATGGCCATCATCATGGATGGCAATGGTCGCTGGGCCAAACAGCACGGACTGGAACGTGTGGAAGGCCACATGAACGGTGTTCGCGGCGTTCGTGAGGCACTCACCGGGGCCAGCGAGATCGGCGTTGGGCAACTCACCCTGTACGCCTTCAGCACCGAGAACTGGAACAGGCCTTCCGCGGAGGTGAACGCCCTGATGGACCTGCTTGTTCGCACGGTGGTGAACGAACTGGACGAGCTGCACGAGAACTCGGTACGGTTGAACGCCATCGGCGATCTGGACAGTCTGCCCCCGGGCTGTCGGTCCACCTTGGAGGATGCGATGCGTCGCACCGCAGGCAATACCCGCATCACCCTTACGCTTGCCCTTAGCTACAGCGCTCGCTGGGAACTGGTCAGGGCGGCGCGCAGCATAGGCGAGGCCGTTAGGGACGGCAAGCTCGACCCCGCTGCCATTGACGAACATACCGTGGAGGACCATCTGGCCACCCGTGGCATGCCTGACCCCGAGCTGTTGATCCGCACCAGCGGCGAGCAGCGGATCAGCAACTTCCTGCTGTGGCAGATCGCCTATGCCGAACTCTGGTTCACCCCGGTTCTCTGGCCCGATTTCCGTCGTGAGCACCTCTTCCAAGCCGTGCTCGATTTCCAGAACAGGGAACGTCGTTTCGGATTGATCAGTGAACAGGTCACGCCAGCATGACCATGCATCGCCACCTGCTCCTGTTCATGCTGCTGCTGTCCGGCCCACTGCTGGCCCAGTTCGAGCAGGGACCGGTGATGGACCCGAACTTCCCGCAGGAGTATGAGATCGGTGGCATCACGGTAAGCGGCACCCTCGTTACCGACCCCAATGCCGTGAAGCTTTTCAGCGGCCTTCAGGTGGGCGAAAAGGTCACCGTGCCCGGCGAGCGCATTACCCGGGCGGTGAAGAACCTGTGGGAACAGAAGCTCTTCAGCGATGTGCGGATCGAGGCCGCGGACATCCGGGGACGCACGATCTTCCTGCACATCATCGTGGTGGAGAAGCCCCGCCTCTCCCGCTACCGGCTGAACAATGTGAGCCGCAACGAGAGCGACAAGCTGCGCGAGGAGATCGAGCTGGTACGCGGTCAGCAGGTTAACGAGGCGTTGCTGGCCAACACCCGGACCACCATCAGCAACTACTACCGGGACAAGGGCTACATGAAGGCCGACGTGCGTATCGACCAGCGTCCTGACACATCACGGGGAGCACCACCGAACAGCGTGATCCTGGAGTTGGACGTGCTGAAAGGCCCCAAGGTGCGGATCAGACAGGTGGAGTTCGAGGGGAACCAGGAGCTGAGCGACCAGCGCCTGCAGCGCGCCATGAAGAAGACCAAGGCGAAGAAGTGGTGGAACTTCCTTGGCAGCAACAAGTTCCTGCCGAAGGAATACAAGTCCGACAAAGCCAAGGTCATCGACACCTACAACAATGAAGGCTTCCGCAACGCGACCCTGCTGAAGGACTCGGTCTGGTTCCTCAGTGAGGATGAACTGGCGATCAAGCTCACCCTGGAGGAGGGCGGCCGCTTCCATTACCGCAACATCAGCTTCACCGGCAACACGAAGCACACCACCAAGGTGCTCCAGGACATCCTGAACATCAAGCCGGGCGACGTTTACAACAAGAAAACGCTGGAGAGCCGGCTATACATGAACCCGAGCGGCCGCGACATCAGCTCGCTCTACATGGATGATGGCTACCTGGCCTTTTATCCCGAACCGGTGGAAGTGTTCGTAGAGGGGGACAGCATCGACCTGGAGATCCGCATCCGGGAAGGCAAGCAGTACCGGATACGCAATATCATCATCAAGGGCAACGCCAAGACGCACGAGCATGTGGTCCGCCGTGAGATCCGCACGAAGCCCGGACAACTGTTCAGCCGCAGCGACATCATGCGCACACAGCGCGAACTGTCGCAGCTTGGCTACTTCAACCCGGAGACCCTCGGGGTCAATCCCATCCAGGATGCACGCACCGGCACGGTCGACCTGGAATACACCGTGGAGGAGAAGCCCAGCGACCGCTTGGAACTGAGCGGTGGTTGGGGCGCCGGGCGATTGGTGCTATCGCTCGGTCTGTCGTTCACGAATTTCTCCATGCGCAAGTTCTTCGACGGAAAGGCCTGGCAACCACTGCCTTCGGGCGATGGCCAGACGCTGAACCTGCGCGCCCAGACCAATGGCCGCTTCTTCCAGAGCTACAGCATCAGTTTCGTGGAACCCTGGTTGGGCGGACGCAAAGCCAACTCGCTGAGCGTTTCGGCCTACCACTCCGTACAGACCAACGGGCAAAGCAAATACCTCGACACCCCGACCGGACAGATCCCCAACCCCACCCGCAGCGCCCTGCTCATCTACGGGGCCTCCGTGGGTCTTGGTAAGCGGATCGCCTGGCCCGATGACTACTTCATCCTGCGCAATACGATCGGATACCAGCACTACAACCTCCAGAACTTCAGCGGCTCGGGCGGTCAGATCTTCTTCTCCTTCAACACGGGCAGCAGCAATGTGCTGTCCTACACCTTCCAGTTGTCGCGCAACTCCGTGGACCAGCCCTTCTTCGCGCGTTCAGGTTCGGACATGACCTTCACGTTCAAGGCCACCCCGCCATGGTCCGTCTTCAACCCGGATCGCGACTGGGCCAATCTGCCCGACCAGAACAAGTACAAGTGGGTGGAGTTCCACAAATGGAAGTTCACCACGGTGTGGTACAACAAGCTCACCAACAGCAAGAGCGGGCACAACCTGGTGCTCATGACCCGAGCCGGTTTCGGTTTCCTGGGCAGCTACAACCCGGAGCTGGGTGACCCCCCCTTCGAGCGCTTCTACCTGGGCGGCGTTCCCATCACCGGTTTTGTGCTGGACGGCCGGGAGATCGTGAGCATGCGCGGGTATGACGACTTCTCCTTGTCACCGCAGACGGGCAATTTCGTCATCAACAAATACACCACCGAACTGCGGTTCCCGGTGTCGCTGAACCCCCAGGCCACCATTTACACCCTGGGCTTCTTCGAAGCGTCCAATACTTGGGGCGACCTCGCGGATTTCGACCCCTTCAAGCTGTACCGGTCGGCCGGCTTCGGCCTGCGTCTCTTCCTGCCCATGTTCGGCCCCATGGGCCTTGATTACGGCTGGCGCTTGGACGATGTACCGGGCCGACCAGGCATGGCCAAAAGCCAGTTCCACTTCTCGATCGGCATAGATTTTGGCGAACTCTGAGCCGGTCGGGCTATTTTCGATGCTTCGTATGCCACGCACGCTCCCCCTCCTCCTGGTGATGACCGCCCTGCTGGCGGTGACCCGTCCGGCCATGGCCCAGCGCATCGCGTTCGTGAACACGAAGTACATCCTGGAACAGATGCCGGAGTACGGCGCGGCCCAGAAGGAACTCGACCGTCTGTCCAAACAATGGCAGGATGAGATCGATGAGCGCTACCAACAGATCAAACGGCTGCGCGATGCCTACAACGCAGAGGCCATCCTGCTCACCGAGGAGATGAAGCGCTCGCGCTTGGAGGAGATCGAGCAGCGGGAGCGTGAGGCACGCGACCTGCAGAAGAAGCGGTTCGGCCCGAACGGCGACCTCTTCAAGAAGCGGCAGGAACTGATCCAACCCATCCAGGACCGCGTGTACAACGCGATCAAGGAAGTGGCCGGCACCAACTACATCGCCGTGTTCGACATCGGCGGGCAGAGCAGCAACCTGCTCTTCGCCAGCGAGAAGTACGACAAGAGCGACAGCGTGCTGCGCAAGTTGGGCATCCGGCCCAGCAAGGAAGGCGGCGCCACCGGTCGTGATGACGAGGAATTCGGCCAGCCGAGCGAGGAGGGTGATCCCTCCAAGGATGGCGGCACCACGCCACCACCCGCCGATCGCGGCGGCGGTGGACAGGACATCAAGCAACCCCGATAAGTGAACATCCCCAACATGAAGTACGTGATCCTCGCCCTGGGCCTCCTGGCCTCCACTGCACAGGAAGCCCTGGCCCAACACATGAAGATCGGCCACATCGACCGTCAAAAGCTCATGCTGATGATGCCTGAGCGGAAGGACGCCGAGGCCAAGATGCAGGCCTTTGCCAAGACCCTGGAGGACCGCCTGAAGGCCATGGGTGCCGAATACCAGCAGAAAGTAGCCGATGCACAGGCCGGTGCCGCGAACATGACCCAGACCGAGAAGGACATGGTGGTCCGCGAGATCCAGGAACTGGAACAACGCATCCAGGCGGCCCAGGAAAAGGCCCAGGAGGACCTCGCCAAGCAGGAGGAGGAGCTTTTGAAGCCCATGGTGGACCGTGCGAACGCGGCGATCAAGGAAGTGGCCGGCGCGAACAACTTCACCTACATCCTGGACGTGAGCACGGGGACCGTGCTCGTCTACGATAAGGGCGAGGACATCCTTCCCCTTGTGAAGGCAAAGCTGGGCATCCAATAGATCCCCGAACGGCGGTGACCGGCGCCCACGACGAACGGCCGATCGGCATCTTCGACTCCGGGATCGGCGGGCTCACCGTAACTGCGGCCATACGGCAGGCGCTCCCCACGGAGCGCCTGCTCTATTTTGGGGATAATGCGCACGTGCCCTATGGCCAGCGTTCGCTCGACGAAGTACGCGGATTCAGCCATGCCATTGTGGGATCCCTGATCGCGGCCGATTGCAAGCTCATCGTCATCGCCTGCAACACCGCCTCGGCCGCCGCGCTGGCCAGTGTGCGGGCCGCGCATCCCGGCTTCCTCTTCGTGGGCATGGAACCTGCTGTCAAGCCTGCGGTGGAGCACACCAGCACGGGCACGGTGGGCGTGATCGCCACCACCGCCACCTTCCAGAGCGAGCTCTATGCCTCCATCGTGGAGCGCTTTGCCGGCGGCGTCCAAGTGCTGCACCAGCCCTGCCCGGGCCTCGTGAAGCAGATCGAAGCGGGCGAGACCGCATCGCACACCACAGAGACCATGCTCCGTGGCTGGCTGCAGCCCATGTTGGACCGCCACATCGACGCCCTGGTGCTCGGCTGCACCCATTATCCGTTGGTGCGCCCGCTCATCGAGCGCATCGTGGGGCCAGGTGTACGCATCATCGATCCCGCCCCGGCCATTGCCAGGCGTGTGGACCACCTGCTTGGCGAGCACAGCCTGCGCTCCTCCGCAAGGCACGGCGGACTGCGATGTTGGACCAGCGGCGACCCCGCCCATTTCATGCACACCCTGGACGAATTGGGCATGGGAGGCACGGAGGTCCGTCAGGCCGTATGGAGCGCAGCAGGAACGCTCACTCTTCCTTGAACCACGAGGCGTAGAGGCGGTAGTTGGCCGCGATGCGCTCGATCTCGTTCCTGGAGAGGTCCTCCCCCACTTCGCGCACACGCTTGGCCGGCACACCGGCCATGAGGCTGCCCGGCGGCACCACCGTGTTCTGCAAGACCACCGCACCGGCGGCGATCACACTGCCTTCGCCGATCACCGCGTGGTCCATCACAATGGCCCCCATGCCGATCAGGACCTTGTCATGCACCGTGCAACCATGGACGATGGCGTTGTGTCCGATGCTCACATCATTGCCGATGGTGAGCGGCGCGCGCTGATACGTGCAATGCAGCACGGCACCGTCCTGGATGTTCACCCGATGGCCGATGCGGATGCTGTGCACGTCACCACGCACCACGGCGTTGTACCACACACTGCAGCCATCGCCCATCTCCACGTCGCCAAGCACCACGGCGGTCTCGGCCAGGAATGCTCCTTCACCGAACTTCGGCGTGAAGCCTCGCACCGTGCGGATCAAGGCCATGGCTCAGTGCTTCTCAGCAGGCTTGCCACAGCCTTCCTTCTGGCAGCACGCGGGCAGCACAGCGAAGGCCTTGGGATCACCGGGAAGATCATCGGCATAATAGCCCAGCTTGGTCACGGCCACGCGGATGGCCTCGGGCGATGTCTTACGGGGATCGTACTCCACGTGGATCACATTGGTCGCCAGGTCCAGATCCACCTTCTTCACGCCCTTTTCATAGATCAGGTTCGATTCGATGGTCTGCTCGCACATGTCGCACACACTGCTGGTGCGAATGTCCAGTTGGGCGAGTTTCTTGTCCTGTGCCCGGGCGTTCAGGAGGCTGCCGATGGCAACGATGAGGAGGAGGGTTCTCATGGTGTTCATTTCGTCGGTTCGTTCTTGGAGGGGTTCAGCGTGAAGCGCAGGCCACCGTACAGCATGGCCCTGTTGGTGGGGCCCCAGATGAGGGAGGCATCAAAATAAGGGCCGAATGGATCCTCAGCCGCGATGATCTGCTGTTGCTGAAGGGTGCTGGTCAGGTTCTCGCCCCCGAGATAGAACTCCCACGGACCCGCCACGCGGGTGATCTGGGCATGCAGGGTGCCGTAGGCAGGGGCCCGGTCGGACATGCGGTAGTCAGATGGGTTGGCCTCTGTGGAGGGGATGCGGGAAGGCCCGAAGAGGTTCAGGCCGATATCGAAGCGCCACAGCTCCTTGCGATCGGCGAAGGCCAGGTCGATCAAGCCACGGTGCTGCGGGGTGAAGGGGCGCTCCAGAAGCCGATCACCCTCAAGCCCACGATAGGTGGTGCGCACGTCATAGTAGCGGTAGCTCACCTTCAGGTCAAGCACCTTGTTCAATTCCACCTGCACATCGACCAATGCACTGGTGGCGAACGAGGGGCCATCGAGCATGTAGAAGGCCAGCACGGTGGGGGCACGATCGAGATCGGCGACCACTTGGCTGGTGAAGCTGGTGCGGTAGGCATCGACACCCACGGCCCACTTCCGCTCCAGCCACTTGAACTTGTGCAGGAGCGACGCCCCCAGGTTCCAGGAGCGTTCCATGCCCAGCTCATCCTCGAAGACCACCCGTCGCGAACTGGCCATCACAGCCGCATTCTCCACCAACGGGTTGGCGGTTCGGAAGCCATGGCCCACCGAGAACCGCGCGGCGGTAAGCGGGCCCAGATCGACCTTGGCATGCACGCGGGGACTGACCACACTGCCGAACCGGTCGTTGGCATCGGCACGCAACCCGGCCACCAGTGTAAAGCCATTGCGCATGCGTGTGTATTCCGCGAACACGCCCGGCATGCGCTCAACCCGGCCCAGGTCCTGCTGGCGTCCGATGGTGTCCGTGAACAGCTCACGGTAATCATCGAACTGGAAGGCGAGGCCGGTCTTCAATTGATCGGTGCCCTTGCCCAGCAATTGTTGGAAGACCGCATTGGCATAAAAGCTCTGCTGCAGGCCGTCATACTGGCGGATGCCATAGGTGCTCTTGGAATCATGCCGACGGCCGGACACGATGAACCCGACGCTCTTCGCAGGGTCATTGGCGAAGATGGTGCCGTGCTTGGCCAGCACATCCACCATGCGGTTGCGGATGTCGATGTCATACGGCATCTCCGGCCTATGGCCTGCATGTTCCCCAGTTGCTGGATCATGTCCCGTGACCTGGCCGCCCTCCCGCACATCGTCCACGAATCGCACGGCCACCTGGGCGCTCTTCCGTTCGCCTTGGAAGAGCCAGCGGTCCATCACATTGATGCGCCGCGTCATGGGCATGTCCATGAAATTGTCGCCGTTCTGGTCCAGTTCGGTGCCCATCCAGTTGCCATGGACAAGAAGCAGGTTGGCACTTTGCTTACCGGTCGGCTGCGCCGCATGCACATTGGCCTCCATCCGACCCTGCGAGTTGCCGTAGAGGTTCACGAAGAGCGGAGGTTCGCTCAGCGGATTCACCAGGCACAGGTCGATCTGCCCGGTCATGGCGTTGGGCCCGTTCACCGCCGTGCCGATGCCCTTGCTCAGGTTGATGTCCTTGATCCAGGTGCCCGGCAGCAGGGTCAGGCCCGATGCGGTGGAAAGGCCGCGGATGAAGGGGATGTTCTCCACGCTGATCTGAGCGTACTTACCATCCAGTCCCAACATGCGGATGGTCTTGGTGCCCGAGACGGCATCGCTAAAGCTCACATCCACCGTGGCGTTGGTCTCGAAGCTCTCACTGAGGTCACAGCAGGCCGCGCGCTTCAACTCCTTCTGGGTGATGACCTCCGTGGCATTGATGGTACGGGTACTGAGCTGGGTGCCTTGGACCCGCTCCACCACGTCCACCGGCCCCATCTCCACGGCCCAGCGCAGGGTGAAGGTCAATGGCGCTGGGGGCGGCGCCTTCAGCAACAAGGTATCGGGCCTGTAGCCAACGAAGGAGGCCACCAAATGAGCGGGCCAGGCAGGAGGCGGAGAGATGGTGAACCCACCATCCTGACCGGTGGTGGTGCCGATGGTGGTGCCCGACCAATACACGTTGGCGGTGGGCAGCGCCTGGTTGCTCCCTTCGGCCAGCACCTTGCCGGTGATGGTCTGCTGCGAGGACGCTTGAACGGCCAGAAGGCCGAGAAGCAGGGTTAGTGGAGATCGAACGTTCATGGGTCCAGTTCAGGGTACGACAGGGTACTCATCGAGCACAGCGTGCTCCGGCGCTGCAAGCGCCCTGACAGGACCTTCTAAATGCGGTAGACGCGCAACAGCGAACGTCGCTCGTCCGTGGGCCTGGGTGGTGGCCGGCTGGCCATGACCTTCGACGTGCCCCGAGCGTACATGGGCATGGACAAAACCCCAGGTAGCTGCGCATCTGCGACCGGAACATCCACCACTACCTGGCGGTCGTGGTGGAGATCGGGCTGGTCCAGGACCACCTGACCGAACGTACAACACTCCGCACGCAGAGCGGGCCCCGATGGCACCTCTTCCGCGCCGCATTCAGGAAAAGATGCCCCCAAGGTGTACACGCTGAACCCACCCTTCAGGCAGGTCATGCGCGACAGGGAAAGGCCGCTCGTGACGAGCAATAGGAGTGCCATCACCAGCACCACGGCCATGCGGCCCCCTGTACGCCAAGCGTGCATCACGGAGCAAAAATAGGCCAACGATGCAGCGAAGGGGTTGAACGAAAGCCCCTCCGCCTTGGGAACCCACCGACCGGAGCAGGGTTAACTTTGCCCCATGACCGCCCAACGCCCCCCCGTCTCCGTCTACGCCGAATCGACCCCCAACCCGGTCACGATGCGATTCGTGAGCTCACGGCTGCTGGTGCAGGATGGTCGGCTGCTGGAGTTCCGGAGCCCCGAGGAGCCGGTGGGCGTTTCCCCGCTGGCCGAGCATGTGTTCAACCTGCCCTTCGTCACCGGGGTCTTCATCGCCAGCAACTTCATCACGGTGACGCGCAACAACTCGGTGGACTGGGACCTGGTCCAGTTGGAACTGCGGGAATACATCCAGGACTACCTGAACAGCGATGGCCGCGTGGTGTACGAGGAGGCGCCCGCACAGGCCCTGGCCGATGCCAATGAACGGGCCAGCACCCACGCCGATCCAAAGGGCCCCGAGGACGAGAAGATCATCCGTGTGCTGGAAGAGTACATCAGGCCCGCGGTGGAAAGTGACGGCGGGCACATCGCCTTCAAGTCGTTCGATGAGGGCATCGTCACTGTTTCCCTGCGCGGCTCGTGCAGCGGCTGTCCCAGCAGCATGGTCACCCTGAAGCAGGGCATCGAGAACCTGCTGAAGCACGAGGTGCCCGGCGTGCGCGAAGTGGTGGCCGAGGAGCTCTAGGCATAAAAAGTGCGGCTGCCGTGTGCGATCGTGCGGTGGTCTGCATCCTTGGGGAAAGCAACGATCATGAACAAGCTCATTCCCCTGCTGCTCGCTGCGCTGTTCGGCGCATCGGCCATGGCCCAGCAACTGGGCGAGATCCAAGGCACCGTGCTCGACGAACAGGGCCAACCGCTCTTCCTGGCCAATGTGGTCACCGAGCGCGGCGAGAACCTCATCGGCACCACCACGGACGACCGTGGGCGTTTTGTGCTGAAGCCCCTCCCTCCCGGCACCTACACCGTGCGCATCTCCTTCGTGGGTTTGGTCACGCATGAGACGACCGGGATCCTGGTGAACGCGGACAAGATCACCTTCCTGAAGGAGGTTCGGATGGTGTCCAGTATCACCCTCCCTACCGTCAACATCGTTGGCCGACGTTGGGAAAAACCCCTCATCGATCCCGAGGAGCCCAGCAAGATCACCGTCCTGGCGGCAGAGTTCGAGGACAGTCCGGTACGGAAGAACCCGGTCGCCCTCATCGCTTCCAGCTCACCCGACATCTACCGGGCGCCGAACAGCGACGATCTCTACTTCCGCGGTTCGCGCAGTGATGCCATGGCCTACTTCGTGGACGGTGTGAAGGTGGCCGCCCGCCTCAGCGGTGTGCCCCCGAGCTCCATCGCGAGCTTCACCATCTACACGGGCGGACTGCCTGCGCGCTACGGGGATGTCACCGGCGGTGCCGTGGCCATTGAAACGAAGAGTTACTTCGACCTTTACATGCAGGCGCAGGCCGGACTGCGCTGAAGCCTGAGATCGTACATGTTCCTTCGCCGGAAGATCGGATCGTCCGCCACGGACGAGGACCTGGTGGCCGCCGTTCGCGACGGCCACCAGCCGGCGTTGGGCACCCTGTGGGACCGCTACGCGCAGCTGCTGTTCGGGGTGTGCATGAAGTACCTGAAGGATACCGAGCGCAGCAAGGACCTGGTGGCGGAGCTCTTCGCCGACCTGCCCGCACTGCTGGGCCGCCACACGGTGGAGCGCTTCAGGCCCTGGGTCCACACCGTGATGCGCAACCGTTGCCTGCTCTTCCTGCGGAACCACCGGCCCGCCGATGCGCAAGCCTTGGACCAGCTGGAGAACGGTGCGGACGATACCGACGAAAGCGCCTTGCGCGAGGCCGACCTGACCCGACTGGAGCAGGCCATTGAACGGCTGAACGACGCCCAGCGCACCTGCATCCGCCTCTTTCACTTGGAACACCACAGCTACCAGGAGACCGCCGCGCGCACGGGTCTAACTGTGGAACAGGTGCGCAGCCATCTGCAGAACGGCCGGCGCAACCTGCGCCTCATCCTTGCCCACCACCATGCCGACACCGATCACCCATAACCCGTTCGCACCGCCCGCATCGCCGGGGCCGGAGCAGCTTGCCGCCTATGTGCAGGGCAGGCTCACCGAGGCCGAGCAGCATGCCGTGGAGCGCGCATTGGAGGCCGACCCGCTGCTGCGCGATGCGGTGGATGGCCTTCGCGAGCCTGGGGCCGTGGAGGCCATGCGCAGCCTTCACCACCTGCGCCCGAAGCGTGGAGGTGCATCATCCTTGGGCCCCTGGGTGGCCGGCATCGTAGTGATCGGTCTGGTCGGCATCCTGCTATGGCCTGAAGAAGCTCCCACACCGACACCGCTCGCCGAACTGGCCACTGCACCTGTTCCCGAGCCACCGATGAACCTTGGCTCAACCCCGATCGCGGTTGAGGAACTGGAATCCGCTGTGGAACTTCCTGTTGCGGAGCAGATCGGCCGGCCACAGCCCAAGCAAGCAACGGACGAGGACCATACCGCACCCGTGGACCGCAGCACCGATGTGGAGCCACTGGCAGACCGCCGCCCCGACCCTTCGACCATAGCCCGACCGGAAGCACCGCGGCCCCTTCGCGGAAGCCCGCGTTCATCCGTGCAGCTCATCTACCTGCACGACCTGAAGCTGGTGCATCCGAAGGAGCTATATGCCAAGGACCTGCTGCTCACCGTGCCGCCCGGTGGCGTGGATGCCAGCCATGCGGACAGCCGCACCCAGCAGCAGTACCAGCGCGGCGTGCGCAACCTCGCCTACACCACCTTCATGGACCAGGCGATGGCCCGTTTCGCCCGCGCAGATGACCGAGGATGTTTGGAGGAATTGAACTTCCTGCTCACCCAATATCCCGATGACCCCAATGCCCTGTTCTACGCCGGACAGTGTACCTACAATCTGGGGTTGTATGAACGCGCCCGCCACTACCTGCACCGCGCGGCCACGCATCCCATCGATGTGTTCCATGAAGAAGCCACTTGGTACCACGCGCTCACACTTGAACGGTTGGGCGACCGCACGGCAGCACGAGAGGCCTTTGGACGCATCGTCGCACAGGGCGGGTTCTATGCGGAACGGGCCGGGGAGAAGCTGGTAGCCCCGTGAACGACGAACGGGCCGCAGGCTTTCGCCCCGACCCGTCCGTCCCCCTTTGTCCCTACCCTAACTGCCTCGTCAAAGGCCGAGCACCTTGAACTCCGTGCGACGGTTCTGTTGGTGCTCCTCCTCGGTGCATTTCGCGCACACGCACTGTGTCACCGGCTTGCTCTCGCCATAGCCTTTGCCCACGATGCGTTCACGCGCGATCCCTTTTGATACGATGTAGTCCACCGCGCTCTTGGCCCGCTTGTCCGAGAGCGATCGGTTGTAGGCGTCCTTGCCACGGCAGTCCGTATGCGAGCTGAGCTCGATGCGCACCGTGGGGTTGTCCATCAGGGTGGCTACCAGCTTGTCCAGCTCCAGCGCCGCATCCGGACGGATGTCCCACTTGCTGTAGTCGTAGAAGATGTTATCCAGTCGGACCACCTGGTCCACCTTGAGCGGGAACAGCTTGAAGTCGTTGCGGATAAGCGCATTGGGATTGCCCTTGGTGCTCACCTTCACGCTCTGCTTGAAGAATCCCTCCTTGTCCGCCTGGATCCGGTAGTCCTTGCCGGTCTCCAGGGGGAACTGGTAGCGGCCAGTGGCATCGGTGGTGATGCGGCCCAGCTCGGTACCATTGCCATCGGTCAGGAGCACTGTGGCCCCGGCCAGAGGTTCATTGGTCTCCCCGTGCAGCACAGTACCCTCGGCGATGTAATCGTACTTCTCCAGCTCCACTACGATGTCCTCCAGGGGATCCGCATCGGTCACCACGGTCAGCTCCTTCAGGTAATAGCCTGTGGCCACGGCACTGAGCAGGTACCGTTGGTGGTACTCGGCCTCCATGCGGAACCGTCCGCCCGGCTCGGTCTCCAGCTTGTAGCGGTCCACGAAACCGCCCTCACCGTTCTTCAGGACGATATTGGCCCCTTCGATGGGTTGCCGTGTGGCCTTGTCGATGACCCGGCCGGCCAGGTAGATCATCTGTGGGCGCACGGTGCATCCATAGATGTCGTCGCTGCCCGCGCCACCAGGCCGGTCACTGGCAAAGAACCCGGTGGTGTCGTTGATCAGCAGCAGGCCATGGTCGTTATACCGTGTGCTCATCGGATAGCCCAGGTTGAACACGGTCCCGGGTCCTCCCGGCGTTAGCCGTGACCGGAACAGGTCATAGCCACCCAGCCCTGGATGCCCGTTACTGGTGAAATAGAGCGCACTGTCCTTGGAGACATAGGGATACATCTCGTTGCCGGGCGTGTTGACCTTGGGGCCCATGTTCTGCGGTGCACCCCATTGGTTACCCAGGTTATCGCAGTACCAGATATCCGTGCCCCCTTCGCCTCCGGCACGATCACTGACGAAGTAGAGGCGTCGGCCATCATGGGTCACATAAGGATGACCATAGTTCGCGTTGGGGTCATTGTGATCGAAAGGCACCAGGTTGCCCCATTCGGGCTGGCCATACTCCCCGGTGATCACATCGGCAAAGTAGATGCCCAGATTGAGCTCACCGCGCTCGTTCTTGGTCAGCACACCGTAGTAGTCGTTGTTGCGGGTGAAATAGAGCCGCTTCGCGAGCGAGTCGTAGGCGGCCATGCCATCATGGAAACGACTGTTCAGGTCCTTGCGCATCACCATCGGGTCCTCGGCGGTCTCTCCTTTGAGCAAAGCGCTGTAAATGTTCAGATAGGGCTGGTGGTCCCAGGGATAGCTGCGTGAGCCGCCGGTGCCTTCTCCTCTGGCACTCGCAAAGAGCAACAGTTCATCCATCACCGTAAGACCAGCATCGGCCTGCGGGGAGTTGATCTGCAGGGTGCGCACCGTGGCACTGGTGCTATCGCGCAGGAGGCGGTCGAACAGGCCGGGATTGTTCACATAGGCTTTGGCCCGGTTGTCATCCGGGCGTTGAGAGAGGTAGTTCCCATACCACTCAAGCGCCTCCTTGTAATGCCCATTCGCGCGCAGCAGATCGGCATAGGCCAGCATATCGTCAGCGCTCTGGGCGCCGGTGGCCATCAGCTTTGTATAGGTGGTCTCTGCCTCAGCGGTGCGGCCCAGCTTGCGATAGGCCAGTGCCAGCCGGCGCAGGTCCTGGGGCTGGGCCTTGCCTTTGGCGCTCAGGTCCTCGTAGATCGAGGCCACCTTGGCGTAATCAAAGGTCTCGCTGTAACGGTCCGCCATCCGTGTCTTGAGCTTCTGGCCTTGCACAACGGGAGCAGCGGCCAGGACGGCACAGCCCACCACGATGGTCCGTAGGTGACGCAGCAATGTGGTCATGTCGTACATCATGGGATCAGAAGTAGCGCGGTGAACGGACACCCTTCAGCTTGCTGCCGAACTCAAAGCCGAGCATGATCTCGTGCGAGCCGCCACTGAAGTTGTTCATGATGGTCAGCGGATAGTCGTAGGAGTAGCCCACCGTGAAGTCATCGGTGATATGGTACTGGGCCAGGGCACCCACAGCATCCTCGTAGCGATACATCGCACCCAGCCAGAACTTCTCGAAGAAGAGGAAGTTGGCGCTGAGGTCGAAGCTGAGCGGCGCACCCTCCACGGCTTTCAGCAGGAAGGTCGGCTTGAACTTGTGGTAGGTGCCGAGATCGAACACATAGCCACCACTGAGGAAGTAGTGCGGGCGTTGGCCGGGTTCGGACACGAACGAGAGCGAGTCCGTTTCATAGAACTCCGTACGGAGCAGCCTGGGTGCGCTGATGCCGATGAAGTACCGGTCGCTGTAGTACATCACCCCGAAGCCGAACTGGGGGTCGGTCTTGGAGTTCACGTTCTGCTGGAACATCTGGTCACCGGCCTGCTGGGTGGTGAGGTCCAGGAAGTTCCCCTGCAGCAGCGTCATGCCCCCCTTCAGACCAAAGGCCAGTTTGGCATCACCCATGAAGATGCGATAGGCCACGTCGGCCATGAAGGCATACTGCGTGATGGGACCATGACTGTCACGGAAGAGACTTCCGCCGATAGCCAGGCTCTCATGCCACACCGGACTGTGGATCGTGATGGTCTGCGTGGTGGGCGCACCTTCGAATCCCACCCATTGGTGCCGGGTCAGGCCCTTGAGGCTGACGCGCTCCGAACTGCCTGCGTAGGCCGGATTCAGGGCCAGCATGTTGAACATGTACTGGGTGAACTGCGGGTCCTGCTGAGCGAAGACCACCGTGCCCAGGAAAAGGCCCAGGGCCGTACCCATCCATCGGTTGACCGTGCGTTGCATCGGCATGCGGTGTTGTGTGCTGTGGGTGGTCATCGGCGCAGGTAGATGAAGCCGGTGAAGGCATCGCTGCCGTTACCGAGGTCGAGTACGTAGTAGTAGGTGCCCTCGGGCAATGTCTCACCGTACACGGATCCGAACTGGCTCGTGCCATCCCACTGGTCGCGGTAGGGCGAGGCTTCGTAGACCTTGTTCCCCCAGCGGTTGAACACAGTGAAGGTGTTGTTCGGATAGCTGTCGATGTTGGTGATCACGAGCCAGTCGTTCACGCCATCACCGTTGGGCGAGAAGGCCTCGGGCACCTTGATGGTCACGCAATCCTTGATCACCACGAACATGGTATCCGCAGTGGGACCGCAGGGAGTGCCCGGCGCGAAGGGGCCATTGTTCACCGTCCACACGAAGCCATAGACCGTCTGCGGCAGCTGCAGGAGCTGGAGGTTGTCCACATCGGTGGCGGCATCCGCTGGGTTGCTGATGTTCGCAAGACCACCCGTCGGGTTGAGGACGGTCCACACCCCGGAGGCGGTGGAGAACACCGGCTCCGCATCGAGCTGTGTGGAACCGACGTCCTGGCAGAAGCTCTGGTCAGGGCCGGCATCGGCGGGCGGTACGGTGCTGTCATACACGGTGAGGCTCACCACGTCGCTCGTGCTGCCGCAGGCCCCGTTGTCGATGGTCCACTGGAAACGGTTCTCACCGATGCCCAGGCCCGTGATGGCGGTGAAGGGGCTCGAGGGATCGGCGATGGTGCCAGAGCCGCTGAGCACGGTCCAGGTGCCGGTGCCGGGCGCCACGGCCGAGCTGGCGAACATGGTCACCTCTCCGGTCACCGGCGAGCAGAAGTCCTGGTCCTCGCCGGCCTCGGCCACTGCCGCTCCGTTGTTGAAGACCTCGATGGTCACCTCATCCGTGGTGATGGGACCGCAGGGGCCATTGTCCACCTGCCACTGCAGGGTGACGCTGCCCACACCCAGACCGCTCAGCGTTGCCGTGGGGCTGTTGGGGTCGGAAAGCGCGCCGGTTCCGCTGGTGAACACCCAGGTGCCTACCGCAGGGAAGGCGACCGCGCTGCCCTGCAGCGTGGTGCTGCTGGTGGGCGTGCAGAGCTGCTGGTCCGGTCCGGCATTGGCTGCAGGCTGGTCCGCATCGTACACGGTGATCACCACATCGTCCTCGGTATCCCCGCAAGGTCCGTTGGCGATGGTCCAGCGCAGCACATTGGTGCCTATGGAAAGGCTGCTCACCGTGGTGGCCGGATCATTCGCATCAGCGAACGAGCCGGTGCCGGAGATGACCGTCCATGTACCGGTGGCCGGGAACACCACGGCGTTGGCCGCGAGCGTGGCACTCGTGGTGGGTGTGCACAGCTCCTGATCGGGGCCGGCGGTGGCCGCCTCGCTTTCCCCATCGAAGATGAACACACTGATGGTGTCGCTGCTGCTTCCGCACACGCCATTCTCGATGGTCCAGAGGAAGTCATGCTGACCGACGTTCAGACCGAAGACCGCGGTGTTCGGGTCGGTCGGATCGGCCAACGAACCAGTGCCCGAAAGCACGGTCCAGTTGCCAGTGGCCGGGAAGACCGGATCATTGGCCACCAGGATGGCGCTCGTTGTGGGCGTGCACCAGCTGATGTCGTTGCCAGCGGCGGCATCAGGTGCCTCGCCGTCGTATACCACGATCCGGACCGTGTCCTGGCTGGGCGGACCGAATCCGCAGTTGCCGTTGTAGATGGTCCAGATGAACTCATTGATGCCGATGGCCAGACCGGTGATCTGGGTGTTCGGATCGTTCGGGCTCACGATGGTGCCCGAACCGCTCAACAGGGTCCAGGTGCCAACCCCGGGGATCTCCGGCGTGTTGCCATCCATGAAGGTCTCCGTGGTCGGCGTGCAGAGCTGCTGATCGGCACCCGCGTTGGCCAGCGGTGCGCCTGGATTGTACACCAGCACGCTCACCGTGTCCGTGAGGATACCGTTGTTCGGGCAGGGGAACCAGTCGAGGGTCCATACGAAGGTGTTCACGCCCTGGGAAAGGCCGCTCACGATCGTGGTCGGATCGTTCGGATCGGCGAACACGCCGGAACCACCGATCACCGACCAGGTACCCACGCCCGGTGCGATGGGCTGTTCACCCTGCAGCTGCACCTGGGTAACGGGCAGGCAGCTCTCCAGATCTGGTCCGGCGATCGCGGGCGAGGTGGTGTCCCCATACAGTGTGATGGTCACCAGGTCGAAGCTTGGCGTGGTCTCACAAGCGCCGTTGTACACCTCCCACTGGAACACGTTCGCACCGATGGAAAGACCCTCGATGAGCGTGTTCGGGTCGTTGGGGTCCACTGGGGTGCCCGTGCCGCTCACGAGGCTCCACGTGCCCACTGCCGGGAAGATCACGCTGCTGCCCGCCATGAGCACACTATCCTGCGGCATGCAGAGCTCCTGGTCCAGACCGGCATTGGCCTGCGGATTGTTCGGGTCGAACACGAAGATGCTCACCTCATCATCCGTGGTCACACAGTTGCCTCCGGTCAGGGTCCAGCGGAAGATGTTCTGTCCAATGCTGAGCCCGCTCACGGTGGTGCTTGGACTGAAGGGGTCGGCGATGATACCTGTACCCTGGGCCAGCGTCCACACACCGATGGCGGCGCCCACGGGCGGATTACCCGTCAGCGTGGCGGTGTCATCCGGCGAGCATAGCTCCTGGTCCGGACCGGCATCGGCAGCCGGCGCGTTCGCGTCGAAGAGCACAATGCTCACCTGATCGGTGGTGGTCTGATTGGCGCACCCGCCGTTGTAGACGCTCCACTCCAGGATGTTCGGACCCACACCGAGGTTGGTCACCGTGGTGTTCGGGTCGTTCGGGTCGGTGATGGTCGCCTGGCCGCTCACCAGGGTCCATGTACCCTGTGCGGGGAAGGTCACCGGACTGCCGGCCAAGGTGGCCTCGGTCAGCGGCGTGCACACCTCCTGATCGGGTCCAGCATCCGCATCCGGGTTGTTCTCATCGAAGACGAAGATGCTCACCACATCCGTGGTCTGTGAGTTGGCACAAGGTCCGTTGGTCACCACCCACTGCAGGATGTTCTCCCCGATTCCCAGTCCGGTCACCGCCGAGTTGGGATCATTGGGGTCGACCACGGTACCCGTGCCGCTCACCAGCGTCCAGGTGCCCACTGCAGGGAAGATCACATCACTGCCATCCAACGTGGTGCTCGGACCATCGCTGCAGAGCTCCTGATCGGCACCGGCATTGGCGACCGGGTTGTTCTCATCGAACAACGTGATCGTCACCTGGTCGTTCGTGATGCCGTTCGCACAGGGTCCGTTGTCCACCGTCCATTCGAGCACGCAGACACCGACACCAACGTTCGTGAGCGTGGTGTTCGGGTCGTTCGGGTCGGTGATGGTGGCGGTGCCGCTCACCAGCGTCCAGGTACCCACTGCAGGGAAGACCACCGGGCTGCCGTTCAGTTGTACGGAGGTCACAGGCGTGCAGAGCAGCTGGTCCTCGCCGGCATCAGCGTTCACGTTGTTCTCATCGAACACCTGAATGGTCACTTGGTCGGTGGTGATGCCATTGGCGCACGGGCCGTTGTCAACGGTCCAGGCGAATACGCTCTCACCGATGCTGATGTCGAAGACCACCGTGTTGGGGTCGTTCGGGTTGGCAATGGTGCCCGTTCCGCTCACCAAGGTCCAGGTGCCCACGGCGGGGAAGGTCACCGGGCTGCCCTGCAATGTGGTAGTGGCGATGTTGGGCGTGCACAGCTCCTGGTCCGCGCCCGCGTTGGCATCCGCATTGTTGCCGTCGAAGACGAAGATGCTCACCACATCGATACTGCCGCTGTTCTCGCAGGGGCCGTTGTCGATGGTCCAGAGGAAGACGTTCTCACCCACGCCCAGGTCGGTGATCGCCGTGTTCGGGTCGTTCGGGTCCACGATGGTGGCACTCCCGCTCAGCAGGGTCCATGTACCGAAGGCCGGGAAGGTGGGCGCCACACCCTGCATGGTGGTGCTGGTCTGCGGGGTGCAGAGCTGCTGATCGGGCCCGGCGTTGGAGGGCGGGTTGTTCAGGTCGAAGATGAAGATGCTGATGTCGTCGGTCGTGATGCCGTTGGAGCAGGGACCATTGCTCACCGTCCAGCGGAACACGTTCTCACCCACGCCCAGATCGGTGACGGTGGTGGTCGGGCTGTTCGGATCGGTGATGGTGCCCTGACCGCTCACCAGCGTCCATTGGCCGGTCGCGGGGAAGGTCACCGCACTGCCGAAGAGCGTGGCCACTGTATTGGGGGTGCACTGCTGCAGGTCCTGTCCAGCATCGGCCACCGCGTTGTCCGCGTCGAAGAGCAGGATGGTCACCTCGTCGGAGGTCACAGGGCCGCAGGGACCGTTGTCCACGCTCCATCGGAACACGTTGGCACCCACGCTGAGCCCGCTCACCGCAGTGTTCGGATCGTTCGCATTGGCGAAGATGCCCGTACCGGAGACCACTGTCCAGGTACCCACCGCCGGAGTGGTCACCGCGCTGCCCTGAAGGGTGGTGCTCGTCTGCGGCGTGCACAGCTCCTGATCGGCGCCCGCATCGGCCACGGCATTGTTGGCATCGTACACACGGATCACCACATTGTCCGTGGTGGTGCTGTTGGCGCAGGGTCCATTGGTGATCATCCACTGGAACTCATGCGTACCCACGGGCAGGCCGGTCACCGTGGTGGTGGGGCTCGCAGGATCGGTGATGGTGCCGAAACCGCTCACTTGGAACCACATGCCCTCGGCAGGGAAGGTGGGGGTGTTGCCCACAATGGTCACCTCGCTCTGCGGGGTGCAGATGTCCTGATCGGCCCCTGCGGTAGCCGGCTCCTGGTCCTCGTCGAACACGAAGATGCTCACGAGGTCGGTGGTCAGGCTGTTCGCGCACGGACCGTTGCTCACCGTCCAGCGGAACACGTTCTCACCGATGGCCAGTCCGGTCACTGCGCTCAAGGGGTTATTGGGGTCGGCGATGGTGCCGGTACCGCTTACCAATGTCCAAGTGCCCTGGGCGGGAACGATCACGTTGCTACCCTGCAGCGTGGTGCTCGTATTGGGCGTGCAGAGCTGCTGGTCGTTGCCTGCGTTCGCCACCGGGTTCTGTGCGCTGAACACGCGGATCACCACCTGGTCGGACGTGCTGCCGCAAGGTCCGTTCACGATGGTCCAAGCGAAGATGTTCACCCCGACCGGCAGGTTGCTGATGGTGGTATTGGGGTTGTTGGGCTGGGCGATGCTGCCACCGCCAGCGACGAGCGTCCACTGGCCGATGGCCGGGAAGGCCGGCGTATTACCCGCCATGGAAACACTGTTGGTCGGTGTGCAGACCTCCTGGTCCGGTCCGGCATTGGCAGCATCGGCCGTGTTGTCGTACACGAACACGCTCACGAGGTCGTTGGTGATCGCACCAGGACAGGCGCCGTTGTTCACGGTCCAGCGGAAGACGTTCTCCCCGATGGCCAGACCGCTCACCGAAGTGCTGGGCGAAGTGGGGTTGGCGATGGTGCCACTTCCGCTCACCAACGTCCATACACCGGTCGCGGGCAGGGTCAGGGCACTGCCGCTCAGCGTGGTGGCCGTGGTGGGGGTGCACAGTTGCTGGTCGTTGCCAGCGGTCGCCACCGGGTTGTTCGGATCGAAGACGAGGATCGTCACCTGATCGCTCGTGATCCCGCAGGCTCCGTTGTCAATGCTCCAGCGCAGCACGTTGGTACCGATGCTCAGACCGCTCACTGCGGTCGTGGGATTGTTCGCATTGGCGAACGTGGCGGTGCCGCTTACCACGCTCCATGTGCCGGTGGCCACGCCGGTGGGCGTGTTCGCTGCCAGGGTGGTGCCCGTCGCGGTGCCACACAGCAATTGATCGGTACCGGCTTCCGCTGCCTGTGCATCACCATCCGCCAAGGTGATGGTCATCGAGTTGCTGGTGATCGGGTTCGGACAAGCCCCGTTGTTCACGGTCCATACGAACTCGCTCACTCCGATGCCGATCCCTGAGATCGCCGTGTTCGGATCATTGGGAGATACAATGGTGGCTGCCGGACCGGAGGCCTGGGTCCAGGTTCCCTGGGCTGGGAAGGTCACCGGGCTGCCCTCCAGCGTAGTACTGGTGACAGGCGTACAGAAGCTCTGGTCGGGACCCGCATCCGCGGCCGGGTTGGCGGGGTCATAAACGAAGATGCTCATCTGGTCCGTGGTGAGGCCACCGCAGGGACCATTGTCCACTGTCCATTGGAAGATGTTCTGCCCCACACCGAGGCCGGTCACGCTGGTGATGGGACTGGCCGGGTCGGTGATCGTTCCCGTACCGCTCACCAAGGTCCACTGACCCGCCGCAGGTACCGTGACCACGCTCCCTGCCATGGTGGCCGTACCATTGGTGGTACAAAGCGACTGATCAGGCCCAGCATTCGCCGCCGGGTTGCTGTTGTCGAAGACCAGCACACGGACCACATCGCTCGTTACACCATTGGTGCAGGGGCCGTTGGTCACCGTCCACTGGAACTCATGGATGCCCACCGTGAGTCCGCTGATCTGCGTGGTGGGGCTCGTGGGATCGACGATCGTACCGCTGCCGCTCAGGACTGTCCATGTGCCGGTGGCCGGGAAGGTGACCGCACTGGCGCTCATGAACACCGCGTTGGGCGCCACGGGCACACATATGCTCTGGTCGGGACCGGCATTCGCTGCCGTATTGTTCGGATCGAAGTTGAGGATGGTGACCTCATCGCTTGTGGAGCCACAGGGACCATTGCTCACCGTCCAGCGCAGCACCACGGCACCCGCTCCCAGGAAGTTCACCGTGGTCGTTGGGCTGCTCGCGTTCGCGATGTTCGCCGCACCGCTCACCACCGACCAGGTACCGGTGGCCGGCGCATTCACTGCGCTGGCCGCCATTGTCGTGCTCACCGCCCCGCAGAGTTGTTGGTCCGTACCCGCATTCGACGCGGCCGTGGATGCATCGAAGAGGGTCACGGTCACGGAACTCGTAGTGATCGAGCCTGGGCAAGGTCCATTCGAAATGGTCCACAGGAAGACGTTCTGACCGATACCAAGACCGGTCACCGTGGCTGTGGGGCTGTTGGCATTGGAGAAAGTGCCGCTCCCGCTCACCAAGGTCCACGTACCCACGCCTGGTCCCACAGGTAGATTGGCCGCCAGTGTCACGCTGCTCACGGGGGTGCACAACTCCACGCTGGGACCCGCTTGGGCCACAGGCGCACTGCGATCGAACACGCGGATGGTCACCTCATCGAAGGAGGTCGGTGGCACACAGGGGCCGTTGTTCACCGTCCAGCGCAGCACATGGGTGCCGACGGCCAGGTTGCTGACTTCGGTCGTGGGGCTGGCCGGGTTGGCGATCACCGCACCCGGAGGGCCGGAGATGATCGTCCAGCTGCCTGTGGATGGCACCGTGGGCGTCAGTGCTGCCATGGTGGTGCTCGCCACGCCAGTGGCCAGCACGGAACAGAGCTCCTGATCGGGACCGGCGTTGGCCCCGGCAGCTGCCCCATCAAATCGGGTGATCACCACTTGATCACTGGTGATCCCGTTGGCACAGGGGCCATTGTTCACCGTCCATTGGAACACATTGGCACCAATGGAGAGACCGGTCACCGTCGTCGTCGGGCTGTTGGCGTTGGCAAACGTGCCGGAGCCGCTGATCACCGTCCATGTGCCGCTGGCCGGGAAGATCGGCGTGTTGCCGGCCAGGTTCGTACCACCTGAACAGACCTGCTGGTCAGGTCCGGCGTTGGCATTGGGGCTGTTGGGGTCGAAGACAAAGACCGTGATCTCATCCTGGGTCGTTGGAGGAACACAGGGACCATTGTTGATGACCCAACGGAACGTATTCGCTCCAATGCTCAAGCCGGTCACCGTGGCATTCCGGTTGTTGATGTTGGAGAACGTACCCGTGCCGCTCACCACGCTCCAGGTACCGCCAGCAGGTGAGGCGTTCATCGTGACACTTGCCACCGGTGCGCAGGCGGTCTGATCAGGACCCGCGTTGGCTGCCGGCAATGCGAAGTCATAGACCATGATGGTCACGGTGTTGCTCGTTGGAGCACCACAGGGACCGTTGTTGATCTCCCAACGGAAGATGTTCTGACCGATGGACAGTCCGCTGACCTGTGTATTGGGGTTGTTCGGCTGCGCGATGGTACCGGTTCCGCTCACCAGGGTCCATGTGCCCACGGCCGGGAACACCGCCGTATTGCCGGCCAGCGTGGTAGTGGTGTTGGGCGTGCACAGCATCTGACCAGGACCAGCATTCGCCGCGGCCTGTGCCGGGTTGAACGCGGTCACGATGACGTCATCACTTGTGGTGCCGCAGGTCTGGTAGTTGACCGTCCAGCGGAATACATTCGTCCCCGTTCCAAGGCCAGTCACTGCGGTCGTGGGGCTGTTCGGGTCGGCGAACGTGCCACTGCCGCTGACCACGGACCAGGTGCCTTGTACTTGTGCGAACGGAAGCTGTCCGGCCAGAGTGGTCGTTGCACCACAAACACTCTGATCGGGACCGGCGTTGGCCGGTGTGAACGGCGGGGTCACCTGGACCACATAGCCGAAATTGTTCACCCCGTTCAGCGAACACGCATTGTCCCGAACGGTCACGGAGAAAAGGTTCTGGCCTATATCGTTCACGGTGGGTGTCCAACAGAACGTACCGACCGGTCGGCTTCCACCGCTGGTGGTGAAGGTGCCACCGGGGATCCCGTTGTTCCAGGTCATGGTGACCACCTGGCTGGCGTCGGCATCAGTACTGGTCACCGTAAAGCAAAAACTCTGACCCGCACACACATTGAACGTGTACTGGCTCGTGCCATTCACACCGCTCGCCTGGGGCAGATTGTTCGTGCAGGCGATAATGGCGAATTGCACATCCCTTACGTACTCACCGATCTGCACACCGTTCCTCCATTCCCTCACACGCACCGAAACCACAGCGAACTGTTGGATGCTGGGAACGAACGTGATGGTACCTGTCACCGGATTGATCTGAACGGCATTGGCACCGCCAATGGTGATGACCGGTTGGGTGAACGAATACCCTGCGTTATAGGGAATGGTAGTTCCATTACTGCCCAGTGCAGGAGCGAGGGAGAAGCTCAGGGAGTCGCCGTCGATGTCGTTGAAGCCGTGGTTGTAGCTCACGCTCTGCCCAACGCAGGCAAAAGGCGTGGGGTCATTGAGGTAGCGCGGCGAATTGTTACATCCCGGGAGCGTGTTGTTCAGCCTGGCGAACAGGTACAGGTTGCGCGAACCGGGGTTGTTCAGCGAAGTGATGGCGTTGTTCCGGCAGCAGAGGTCCCAATCAATGATCCAATCAGTCCCGCAACCCGGATAGGCGCTCAGGTCGACCACCGTGCTGTATCGATACCGTTCGATGCCATAGTCACCACTGCTGCTGTTGCAACGATCGGTCGCGGTCAAACAGATCGGCGTCACGATATCCACACCATCCAGGCCGAAGCACCGCGTGAGGTTCGCATTGCATTGCGTGCTTCGCAGGCGGAACTGGCGACCATTGCTGCAATTGGTGGGCGCAGCCACCCCATTGCAGTCCCGGTAGAAGTTCAGTCGAACGCGATACAGGTTGGGACCGATGCACTCATACGTGAGCTCACCACCCATGGCGTGCGTCGCCCGGGCCTCCCCCTGCCACAAGAGCAGTGCCGCCAATGCAGGCAGCAGGAAGCGAAGTGAGCGGACCAGGACGGCGACCCCTTTGCGGGCCGCATCAGAAAGGCGTCGTTGTTGAGCCATGTACCGACCAGTATGTGGGCACACTTCACCGCCATACGACCTGCAGACCTGGTCATCGACCACATCATTGTGCGGATGTACGCACGACGTGAAGACCCGGACCTACCCGAACGTATTCAGCAAGGGTGCCGGGCAAACCTAGGCCCACCAGCTACGGCACGATCCCAACCCCCGTTTGCACTTGTTAACAGGAGCATGTGGGACGATGCGGGGAATGCTACGCCCAGGCACGAGGCTCACGCAAGGGCTTTCATCGATCTGCAACTAACTTCCATCGCACCGAACAAGCGCTTCATGCAGCACACTACAACTGCCTTGATCACCTGGATCACTTGTATGAAAAGGACATCATCCTGCACCCCGACCACACCATCAATGGCCGCTATGGTCGAACCACGAGAAGGGGATCACCTCGATCATGCGTCAGCATGACATCCGGGATGAGGACATGGTCCATCCGGACGTGCGCAGCTGGCCGACGGTCTAACGCGCACGCACCGGGGCCGGGGTGACCGCAGGTCCTCCACTGCGTGTTGAAGTTCCCGCGGCCGGTCGGTTACCACCAGGACCCGGCTTATCCGCTGTGGCCCTCACCACGGTGCTTCCCGGGCGTTCACCACCTCGCTCCATGCCTCCAAACCTGGTGACCGGGCGCTCCCTTGGCTGTTCTACCGGGCGCTCGGGCGCGACCGTGCGACCCGTCGTCACCCTTGGCTTGGAAGCACCGTTCTCCGTCACCTTGGGCACGGGCATGGTCACCGATCGGTCTGGAAGGCTATCCGACCATGTGCGGCAGGAGACCAACTTGCGTTGGGTGAAGGTCTGCACCACGCCACAGCCCGTGGCCACATTGCCCGCCGCATCGATCACCGTGACACAATAAGTACCCACCCCTGCCCTTTCGGTACGGATCGCGGTGTATGGGGCCAGGCCACCTATGGCATGCCATTGGAAGCCACCGTGGGCTATTTGTACCCGCACCGGTAACTGTTCCTGTACACCTTGGGTCGGCTCGGGCTCGCCACAGTAGTACTCGACGACCATGGCATCCGACGTATACACCACCACGAAGAGCTCGCGGGCAAAGACCCAAGAGGCGATGGTTGCGAACAGGAGGGATAGACAGGTACGCATGGCCAGGACCATTTTCCCAAATATAATCCAGATCCATCCAGAACGGGCAGGGCAGGGGCCGGTGGAGCATATATTGCCCCCCGATCAGAAAGCCATGGTCCGTTACCCGTTGCTCACCACCCTGCTGTGCCTCTCCCCTTTGGTGTACGCGCAAGTGCCCACCACGGTGGAGGTCACCGAGCATCTCGAAGGTCTGTGCGACAGCACAGCGGTCTACGACCTGTTCTACAGCTACCATGGCGTGCAACCGGCGGTGTGCACGGTGAGCAAGATGGCCATCCAGGCGCGGCTGAACAGTGGCGTGACCTATCACAAGGAGGATCGTCGCTTCAAATTGAAGGACGACAGCATGATCACAGCCTGGATCAGTTGCGAGGGCCGGCTGCTGAAAGCGACCATGAACTCGAAGAGCGCGGAATTCAACCAACAGGTGGAGGCGGTGTTCCGTGAACTGGAGGGATGGACCGCCGGGCGCTATGCCGGGAAGGCGGTGGACAGTGTGCAACGCTGGGGCATCATCCTGCACGAGGGATACCTGTTCCTTCGCTGAGCCGCCCCTCGGAGTTGAGAACCGGAAGGGCTTGACGTAACCTTCGACCTCATGAAGGCCATCCTGGTTGGGGGCGCGCTGACAGTGCTTGCCGGTCTGCTTGGCGTTGTCCTGGTGATGCGGGGCATCATGCGACGGAAGCACCCACTGATCATCCCCGGCATCCTCTTGTTAATGGCCGCCACGGTGGGAGCAGGTGCTGTGGTCACCCTGGCCGTCCGCCGCACTGCCCACCGGATGGAACAGGCGCTCGCACCTCGACCTGGGGAACAGATCTATAGCGCGCTGTTCGGCCCATCCGATGGGTGTGTGGAGGTCATCGACGCCCAGGACCAGATCATCCCGAAGCTCGACTCCGCCATCCGCCTGCGTGTGAACACCTGCCCGGCGGAAGTGCGACGCCTGCTGCAACAATACACGTACGAGCTGAAGATGGAAGCTGCGGACATGGACCCCTCCGACCGGTTCTCAGCGAGCACCTTCGGCGACAGTGTGCTCACCCTCACCACCACCATCGTGGAGGGACGCAACTGGCGTACGCTGATGATCTCGCGCGACAGCACGCGCATGATCGTGGTGGATGCTGCGGATTAGCGGAGGACGTCCCTTGTTGAACACCAGCCGGGTGAAGCCTCGGCCATCCGGTTGGTCGCATTCGGAGGTGCGGGTCCAACGCGCTCCTGGGGGTCAATGCGAGGTCAGGTCGATCGCTTGCGACCAACGACCCACGCGATCCGCGAAGCGTTCATCATGGCACAATACCATTCCTTGCGAACCTCTGCACAGCACGTTCGTCGCTCACCAGAATACCATTCGCGAAGTAGGTGCCCTGTTCCGTCGTAAGGTTGTATGTCATTCGTGCTCCGGGAACCGGGACCACCTCCCTTACAACAACCTCCTCAAGCCCTCCATCCTTCAGCACCAAACAGCGATCGCCCGTGAGCAGTGGTCGCACACCCATCCGTTGCTGTGCGATGGACGGCCGGACCGCGCAAAGACCTTTTCCCACCACCGGCAACGGATGATCGGCCGTGCAGATCACACCCCGGCCGTCGACCAGCTCGAGCTTGATCAGGTCCTCGTGCATCGCAGAGTCAACGCGTAGCACGTTCACGGCGGTGCTCACCTCCCCCCCGAGCGCCATCACCAGATCACCAGGCCCCACTTCGTCGATCGCTCTGCACGAGCCATCACCCATCGTCACGCGGACGTCCCCAGTGAAACAGAACCCGCAGACCATCATTCTTCTGGACCGCCTACCGTACCTGCGGGGCAGGTCGATGACATGGTGCCCGCTCCGGCTCACGGTGTACACCATGGACTCATACCCGAACAGGCCTACGTAGAGGTCGGAACCCAACGAATCGACAGTGATGGCGAACCGGCCCAGGCTGTCCGTGTAAGCTTCGGTCGTGTCGCAGTAGAGATATCCATCCTGCAGCGGCTTCCCCTTGTACATCACCATACCGGTGATCTCGATCTGCGCATGACCAACAGAGCCCAGGGCCAGCACCAAGGCCGTCCACAGCAGGTGGAGGAAAGCGCATCTCATCGTTCCACGGTGTTCGATCGCATTCGCCCGCGGCGGTACTTCACCACCAATGTGGCTTCATCATACGCGAACCGCCACGTGCCTTTCCGCTTGTCCTTGCGCGTCGAACCGGAACCCACAAGAAGGCCGTCCTTGTACAATATCGTCGGCCCGTGTGAATAGCCCGCCCTGAACCGCTCGATCCGCACCAACCGTCCAGCGGGATCGTACTCGGTGAACACGCCGTGCTGCAGGCCACGCCTGAAGGAACCGGTCTCGCGCAGGACACCATTGGGGTAGTAGAACTCGGCGGGACCATCGAGGTAGCCATCGCGCAGCTCGATGCAATAGCGCAGTGCGCCGTTGCTGAAACGCTTTTCCCAGTGCCCGTCCTTGCGGCCATCGATGTAGGAGCCGCTGCACTTGTAGGTGCCATCCGGGAACAGATGGTCCCACTGACCCTGAGGAAGCCCATTCGCCCCGATACGGTTCACGGCGAGATCCGACCTGACGCCAACTGTATCGACCATGAACAGAACCGTGTCCTCATTGGTCACCTCGTAGGTGATGACCGATTGTGCCCGATAGGGCGAGATAAGCAGCAGAACGATGATCGTCGTCAGGACGGTACGCATGGCCGCTGGTAAGACGCAGGCGGATACGAATGGTGGCTCCGGGAGGCCCTAAAGGCTCCCTTGTGGGTCTGGACCCTTGAACAATCCCGATACCCAGGTCGCCACGAGAACGAACAAGGCGATCACAGCCGCACCTGTAGCCGCCACTCCCAAGTTGTTCGCTCGTTCCACCCAATGGTCGAAATCCTTCCTGCTAATGGCCGCAAGAAAAAGCGCTCCCGGGATGCGAAAGAGGTAGAGGATCGTCTCGAAGAACAGTGCTTCCATACGTTCCGATCCATCACCGGCAAACGACCACTAAATCAAGGCACCCGTGGGCTTACAACCCCAACAACACTTCACCTGGGTCCTTGCCACCGAACACCAGCTTGTTCGGGTCCTCGATCATCTCCTTCACCTTGTACAGGAAGCTCACGCTCTCCTTGCCGTCGATGATGCGGTGATCATAGCTCAGCGCCACGTACATGATGGGGCGGATGACCACCTGACCGTTCACGGCCACCGGACGCTCCACGATGTTGTGCATGCCCAGGATGGCGCTCTGCGGCGGATTGATGATGGGCGTGCTGAGCATGCTGCCGAACACGCCGCCGTTGGTGATGGTGAAGGTGCCACCGGTCATCTCATCGATGCTCAGCTTGCCGTCGCGTGCCTTGATCGCCAGCTCCTTGATCTTGGCTTCGATCTCGGCCAAGGTCATGCGCTCAGCGTTGCGCACGATGGGCACCATCAAGCCTTTCGGACTGCTCACTGCGATGCCGATGTCCGCGTAGTCGAAGGTGACGATCTCCTCACCCTGGATCTGGCCACCGACCGCGGGATACAGGCGCAGCGCCTCGGTCACGGCCTTGGTGAAGAAGCTCATGAAGCCCAGGTTCACGCCCTTCTGCTCCTTGAACTTGTCCTTGTACTTGTCGCGCAGGGCCATCACCGCGCTCATGTCCACCTCGTTGAAGGTGGTGAGCATGGCCGTGGTGTTCTTCACGCTCACCAAGCGCTCGGCCACCTTCTTGCGCAGGGTGGTCATCTTGGCGCGGCTGTCGTTGCGCGTGCCGCCCCAGCCGTTCATCAGCTTGTCGCTGGCATCCACACCACCGGCGATGTAGGCTTCCACATCGCTCTTGGTGATGCGGCCGTTGGGCCCACTGCCCTTCACCTTGCTCGCATCCACACCTTTCTCATCCAACATGGCCTTGGCCACCGGTGTCGCGTGCGCTGCGGCTGCAGGGGCAGGAGCAGGGGCAGGAGCAGGAGCAGGCTTCTTGGCCTCCTGCACCTGCTCCTGCACCTTGGCTTTCTTCTCGGCCTTCACGCTCGTGTCGATCTTCGCCACCACATCGCCCACGTTCACCGTGGCATCGGCGGCGGCGAGCACCTCGATGCGGCCCTCGGCCTCGGCGCTCAACTCCAGCGTGGCCTTGTCACTGTCGATCTCCGCGATCACCTGGTCCTTCTCCACCGTGTCGCCGCTCTTCACGAGCCATTGCGCGATGCGGACCTCACTGATGCTCTCTCCGGGACTGGGGACCTTGATGTCTACGATGGCCATGGGGGCGATGGTCGGTTGTCAGTTGTGTTCTGTTCAGGCCTTGGCGGTGGCGGCCTTCTTCGCTTTCGACGCCAAAGGTGCGAAGGCCTTGGCCACGATCTCCTCCTGCTGCTTGGCGCTGCGCTTGCTGCTGCCCGTGGCGGGCGCGCCGCTCGCATGACGACTGATGCAATCCAGCTTCACGTCGAGCTCAGGCTGCAGATGCGTGAGCATGTGGGTCCACGCGCCCATGTTGCGGGGCTCCTCCTGCACCCACAGGAAGCGTTCCGCCTTGGTGTAGCGGGCCAGCGCTTCCTTGATCGCGTCGATCGGCAGCGGATGTAGCTGTTCGATGCGCAGCAGCGCGGTGTCGGTGATGCCGTTGGTGTCGCGGTGCTCCAGCAGATCGTAGTGCACCTTGCCCTGCGTGAGGATCACGGTGCGCACCTGCTTGGCATCGGCCGTCGCATCGTCGATGAAGGGTTGGAATCGGCCCTTGGCCAGCTCGTCCAGCGTGCTCACGCACTTGGGGTGGCGCAGCAGGCTCTTCGGGGTGAAGACCACAA
>Ga0315900_10000947_pt1 | contig 46965 bp, 39 predicted proteins | sample LakEriMetagenome_FD_203521 | JGI IMG/M metagenome (GOLD analysis project Ga0315900, IMG submission 203521) | Freshwater fungal communities from buoy surface, Lake Erie, Ohio, United States - Buoy 12 MA114 | ecosystem: Environmental > Aquatic > Freshwater > Lake > Lake biofilm | place: USA: Lake... | reverse complement strand
TTTGGGAGAAACAGCAAACTTAACCGGTAGCGGAGGTACAAGTTGTGTTTGGTCTCCATTACCAAGCGGTGGAAACACATGCACCACTACTACCAGTCCGTTAACCACCACCATTTATACGTTAATTGTTACTGATGCCAATAGTTGTTCGGATACCACCAGCGTTCGGATAACTGTTCATGCAAATCCAACCGTCGATTTTTCTTCAACCGGTGTTTGTTTGGGTGGCACTACCCAGTTTACCAATTTAAGTTCAGCTCCTGCGGGCGAGAGCATTACCTCACAAAGCTGGTTGTTTGAATCGGGTGCTAATAATTCAAGTTCAAATCCAGCTTATTTATTTAGCAGTTGTGGCCTTTTCCCTGTTAAGTTGGTAGTAACTTCAAACTTTGGATGCGCCGATTCTATTACAAAAAACGCAACGGTATTCTGCTTACCTACTGCAGACTTCACCGTTTTAGAAGACACCTTGTGTTCGGGAGAAACTGCTGTATTCAATAATAATTCAAGTGCTTCGGTTGCCTTTACTAATAATTGGTCTTTTGGAACGGGGCAAGGAAGCTCAACGGCTTCAGATCCTTCTTATCAATATAACAATCCGGGAACTTATGGGGTTAGTTTAATTGTAACCACCACAGAAGGTTGTTCGGATACTTCGTTAACGGTTCCTGTTTTTGTGATTAATTCGCCTATACCCAATTTTACAGCTAATCAGGTTTGTTTAAATAGTCCTACCTTGTTTAACAACTTAACACAGGCTAACGGCAACACAGGCTTAACTTATGTTTGGGATTTTGATGACGGAACACTTGATGTAACGGAGGATCCTACACACACCTATTCGAGCTACGGTTTATATAATGTATCTTTAAGCGTAAACAGTGCCGAAGGCTGTTCAAACGACACTACTATTGTAGTAGAAGTATTTCCAATTCCTTTCGCTGATTTTACGGCAACAGCAGTTTGTTTAGGATTGCCCACCACTTTTACGGTTACTAATTCAATCGCCTCCAGTAGTTATGTTTGGGATTTCCAAAATAACGGCACAACTGATGCAACGGGTAATCCGGTTACATTCACAGCATCTCAGGCCGGAACAGATTCAACCAAGTTAACTGTAACTAATATTAACGGATGTTCCTCGACCATAACAAAGGCGTTTACAGTAAACGCACTACCTTCAGCTGGCTTTACCGCAAATATTACCAATGGTTGCGAACCTTTACGAGTAAATTTTACAGATACTACCAACATACCGGGAACTACAATTGTGGCCTGGACCTGGAGCTTAGGCAATGGCGCCGGAGGAAATGCATCATCGGTTAGCGCTACCTACAATGCTGGGATTTATAACGTACAGCTAGTAGTAGTTACCAATTTTGGTTGTACCGATACCATTAGAAAGCTTGGTTATATTGAATCATATCCAACCCCTACTGCAAACTTTAATTACACTCCTGATGTAATTCAGGAATCTAACGGGGTGGTGTTGTTTAATGATTTATCGATAGGCAATATTGTAAAATGGAATTGGGACTTTGGGGACACTACAGAATCTAACCTTAGCGGTATTCAAAATCCGGTTCATATATATAGCGATACCGGCACTTATTGTGTTGACCTGAGGGTAGCAACAGACAAGGGTTGTGTAGATAGTATTACTAAATGCCTGAAGGTATTGCCGGAGTTTATTATATATATTCCAAATTCATTTACCCCTAATGAAGATGGTATAAATGAAAAGTTTTTTCCAAAAGGAAGAGGTTTCTTAACAGATGAAGACTACGAACTTATTATTTACGACCGGTGGGGAAATCTGATTTATCGCTCCACTAAATATTCCGACACGTGGGATGGTACCCATCAACAAGACGGCAGTATCTGTCAGATGGATACCTATATCTATAGAATAAACGTTATGGATGTCTTCTCTAAAAAGCATCAATTTACCGGACAGGTTCATCTGGTAAGATAATAACTAATTAATTTTCGTTAATAAAAACCGGCTCAATTAGGCCGGTTTTTTTTGGTTTGCTATTAACTTGCGATAAATTTTTTACCGGATATGCGCATTATAATTTTCAATATTTCTCTCCTTTTAAGCTTTGTTGTATTGGCACAGGAGCCAAAACTGAAAACGATCAACTATAAAAACGGTAACAAAAAAGCCGAAGGTTATTTTTTAGACACACTTAAACATGGCCTTTGGACAGAATATTACGAGAATGGACAGAAATGGATTGAAGGGTATTATAAGCAAGGCAAAATGGATAGCATATGGTTTACCTGGTATGGCGATGGTGTTTTAAAAAGCAAGATTAATACAATGAATGGCCCCACCGAAATGTATTTTCATAACGGACAGCTTCAACGGGTCGGGCAGTTAAAAAACGGCGTAAAAACAGGCGTATGGACAAATTATTTTGAGGATGGTAAAATGGAGAGCCAGGGCGAATATAGCAATGACAGAAAAGTAGGCCACTGGAAATTTTATCGTCCTACACAAGAAGTGGATATGGAAGGAGATTTTAAGAATGATAAGCAAGAAGGGGAGTGGATTTACTATTACAAATCAGGAAGGGTTTACACGAAGGGAACTTATCAAGAGGGCAACCAGGAAGGAGAGTGGACTTATTATTATGACGGAGATGCAAAACAAGTAATAAAGAAAGGAACGTTTGTAAAAGGAAACAAAGAGGGCAAGTGGTTTACGTGGTTTGAAGAGGGCGGAATTGTTCAGGAAGGAAGTTATATTACAGGTAAAGAAGATGGGCCCTGGAAATCGTATTACCCATCTGGCAAGTTAAAGGATGAGGGCTCTTATTTAAATGGTTTAATGGAGGGCGTGTGGAAAGGATATTATCCATCGGGTAATATTAGTTATAAGGGCACCCGTTTAAAAGGGGAGCGCGAGGGTGTTTGGGAATATTATAACGGCAGAGGCTCGGTAATAGAAAAAACAACTTATAAAAATGGAATAGAAAATGGTTATCACGCAGTATGGAACGATAAAGGAAATTTAAAGGAGGAAGGCAAGTATGAGGCAGGAAAGCGAATAGGTAAATGGGCGTATTATTATGAAAACAGTACGCCGTTTTGTAAGGAGAATTACGATAAAAATGGCCGTATGGACGGGAAGCGACTAACGTATTTCCCCAATGGTAAGGTGCAGCTGGAAGCCAATTACAGCGGGGGTAGACCCGATGGCAAATGGAAAAACTACGACGATAACGGTGCTTTGGTTTACTTAACCGTATTTAAGTTAGGGAAGAAAGTAAAAGAAGAAGATTACGTAAAGCCGGGAAAGAAGTAAGGGTTTTGGGGTTTGCGCAGAAAACGTTAGTGTTTCTATTATAATCTTATAGAAAGTTCTAAGTGGCCGCCAAGTCCCAGTTCAATTATTTTTTGGAGAGTTGAAATGCGAACCTCTTTTAAGTTGTTTTCAATTTTTGAGATATAAGATTTTGTAGTGCCTACCTTGTCTGCAAGTTCTTCCTGAGTCATTCCTCTTTCAAGTCTGGCCTGATGCAGTAAATACCCTATTTTAAAATTTTCATATCCAGCCTCCAGTTCATCACGTTTCTTGGTTCCTCTTTTCCCATAATTCTTCTCTTTAAATTCATCAAGAGTCAGGATTTTTTTATTTTTCGCTTTCATATTCAGACTTAATTTTAAGTGCAAGTTCAATTTCGTTTTTTGGAGTTTTCTGCGATTTCTTCTGAAAACCATTAGCTATTATAACCAATTGTCCTTTATCGAAAAAACAGAAAATTCGGAAAATGTTGCTTATAAACCTTCAAGGTTTTTCAAAACCTTGAAGGTTTATAGGTTTAGATTAATCTAAATCATCTATTTCAACTAACTGCTTTAAACTTTTAAAGTGTAATTGTTCTTTTATATATTCCTCAGTACTGCCAAAAAAACCAATCAACTTTTTAATGTTTTCATTCGGATTTTTTAAGTAACTGTGGATGGAAGAATATTTCCAATCCAGTGCATTGGATGTAAAGCCATGGTGTGCCGGATTGTTGTGGATATAAAGGAGTACTTGTTTTAGATAGTCCTCTGTTTTAATTTCTTTGTGTTTAAACCGGGGTATAAACAAGCTGCCTTTTCTGTTGTATACTTTATTAAAAGATTTGGTATATGAGTTAAAGAGATTTGAAAATTGCTGGCTTATTTCTTTAGCTAAAAAACCTTCAAGGTTTTGCCTGGCTTTTTGCTTATCGAAACCTTGAAGGTTTTTAATTAGCAATTCTTCTTCCTTAATTTTAACCAGAAAATGAAAGTGGTTAGGCATTAAACACCAGGCATAGGTATCTGCTATGGGTGAAATATAATAAGCCCATCTTTTTAAAAAGAAATCATAGTTTCGTTCTTCAACAAACAGGTTCTCCGAGCCATTAGCCCTGTTATAAATGTGGTAATGCTTTGAGGTTAAAAGCATGTTTATATTTTAGTTATATTACCTAAAAAATCAATCTTAACCATAGTACCTTTCATGTTCTCAAGACTTTGAATCACAATAACTCTTTTAGACTTCTTTTTATCTGCGATTTCTTTAACATCAGACACTAATGTGGCTATGTGATTTCTAAACCACCATCCCGACAATAATGATCCAATCTTTTGAATCCTATTTAAATTTTGACTTATCAGTTTAAAATTGCCCTACAACTAACCCACAACCTCTATTCCCTTATCTTTAACTCTCTGTAAAAACTCAAACTTAACCTGGTTAGCAATTTTTGTTGGAATCCATTCCAAATTAAAGGTTGTGCTGTCGCTCGTGTTGTATAATGCAAATTCCAGATCGTTTATGCTTACCGATTTAATATCGGCCCATTTAACCAAAAGTGGTCTCGCGTAGGGTTTAAGTCGTAACTCAATTAAATCGTCGGTAAACTTTATATAAGTAGGTCTTTTATAAAACCATAATTTATTAAACCTAAGAAATCCCAATAAGGCAATAAATACATAAACAATACCTGTAATTAAATATCTCTTACTTTCGGTATTAGAATAATCCAGCAAATTATTAATACCTGAGGAAAGGAGTATATAGGCAAAAATATTATAGAATAATTTATCGGTATTATCTTGATCCTGATTGAAGAGAAAGATTTGTTTTTCCATTATTAAAGTGTTAACATAAACTGAACCTGAAAAAGCCTTGGAGGCTGCATATCGCCCGGTCTTAACATATATTCGCGGTTAAGTACGTTATTTATAATTAACGAAACCTTCCATTTTTCATTTACCTGGTAACCCACACGATAATCAAAAATATAATCTCCATTCTGATTTTTTCTTCTAAAATACCACAAGCCGGGCATTATATTTACGGTAGTGTCTTCAAACAACACATCAATATTTCGTATAAAGCTGTTGTATCGGAAACTTAATCCGGTAGTAAATTTCTTATAGTCTATTTGCACATCCGATTTTACAAGATGTCGCGAACGGTATTTTAAGTCGGTATTTCTTATACGGGCCTCTAATCTAAATGGGTCATTTTGCAGCGTAGTATCTCTCCAGTACGTTAGATTTGTAGGAACGATATACGTATAACCAGCCAATACGGTAGTTTCTACATTTCCTATTTTGCCGGAACCCACTACACTCATATCAATTCCTTTAATGCGGGCAAACCCAATATTTTTAGCAGCAAACCCAACTCCAAAAAATGGATCAACAGCCGGATTACCCCATTGTCCTAATTGAAACTGTATCATATTTTGGTATTCAGTCCAAAATGCAGCAACATCAACAAAGCCATACCAGTTACTAATTTTAAATCCTTGTTTTAAGCCCAGTTCGGCATTCCAGCCAGTTTCAGGTTGAACACTGTCGTTTGGATATATTACAACACCTGCTGCTGCTGTTCTTATAAAGCGCTCGGCAATACTCGGAAAACGATAGCCTTGACCTAATGATGCCCTAACAAACGTTGCCTTTGCTAATTCGTAACTTAATCCAAATCGTAATAAGGGCTTAAAATTCGAGTTTCTACTCAATAAGAGTGTATCCAACCCGGTGCTGTCTATAAATTGTTTTCTAAGTTGCGGTTTTAAGAAATAAATGTCGCTTTGTGTTTCAACCGTATCTATTCTAAAATATTCTCCTCTAAAACCAAAACTCACATTAAGCTTATTAAAGAATTTTTTATCCAATTGCAGATATGCGGCTTTGTTTTCACCATCATGTAAACCATATAGTTCTGATGAAACGGTGGAGCGATTAAAAACAAAACCCGAAGTAATGGTAAAGTTATTTTCGAACTGTTTTTGATATTGTATGTCGGTATAATACATATCGGCTTTTGAATCTTGTTGAGTGTCATTTAAATTATTGGTACGATAAAAACGGTTTCGCATACTAAACTTCCCTATTTTTTTATGAAAGTAGGTAATGTATGGATCGATGTTCGTTCGGTATGATTCATAGTTAGAAACTGAACCGCCAGACGGACGGTAAGCCCCCGAATCGGCATTTTGCCAAATCAGAAACAATCCGCCTGTATTAAATTGAATGTTGCCATTAATTCCCACGTTTAAGCCTTCAATTTTCTGAAAGCGATATCGGGTGTTAAAATTAAATCGGGCGCGTTGCTCAGTCTCCAGCTCTCGGTAACCTTGGTCGTTAAATCCGGCAGCGCCCAATACCAAATCAAAATTTTTTATTTGACGCGAATGAAATAAGGTGATGCCCGAAGTGGTGGGATTTCCGTTTTTCCACCAAATTTGTTTTTTGTTAGGAAGATCATCGTAGTAACCGGTAAAAGAACTTATTTTGGTGATGGGCTCCCCTTTTGGATAAGCTGTTCTCACATTAATTACTCCGTTTAAGGCTGAAGAGCCAAACAGGGCAGAGCTGGCCCCTTTAATAACCTCAATTTGCTCAATATTTTCTACCGGGATAGAGTTCCATTTAGGATCCTGAGCATCCGGCGCCAGTAGGGGTAAATCATCCACCATAATTAAAACCCGGCTACCTGCACCGTACGAAAAACCACTTCCGCCTCTAATATTGGGCTGACCTCCAATTACAGTAACACCCGGGGTTTGTTCTACAACTTGTTGTATGTTGGTGGTATTTTTGCTCTCAATTAATTTGGGTTTAATTACTTCCATAGATACGGTAAGCTCCGAAACTTTCTGTTCGAATTTACCGGCACTAACCACCACGGTGTTTAAAACTGCATCTTCCGAAATTAGATTAAAGTTTAAATTAACTTCTTCGTTTGCGACAGTAATTTTTTGAGTAATCATTTTATAACCTACCGATCTGCATTCTAAAATATACGTTCCGGGGTCTAATTGCAGATTGTATTGCCCGTTTATATCGGATGAAGAACCTGTGGTGGTGCCTTTAACAGATACGGTAGCGCCAACAATAGTTTCTTTATTTGCCTGATCAGTTACAACGCCTTTTAAAATTGTTTTTTGGGCAAATAAATAATTGAAACCGGTTATAATAAAAAGTAAAGTAAATAGTCCCTTCATTAATGCTGTTCTAATCATGTTTATTAAATTCGAAGTCTTAATTTACAAAAAATAATAGAGTAGTTTACGTTGGAAAATTCATTATTTAACATTATTGCGTTAACGCTAATACCGGGAGTGGGAGATATTAATGCTAAAAAGCTAATTGCCTATTGCGGGGGAGTAGATTTAATTTTTAAAGAAAAAGAGGCTAACCTTCAGAAAATACCCGGAATCGGCCCTGCTTTAGCTAAGTCGGTAGCCAATACCCGCCTTTTAAAAAGAGCAGAAGAGGAGGTTGAATTTATACTTAAACATAATATTACGCCTTTGTTTTACTTGCAGGATAATTATCCACGCAGATTAAAGGGAATAGAGGATGCTCCGGTTTTAATGTATTATAAAGGGCAGGCTAATTTAAACGCTGAGCGAATAATTGGGATAGTTGGTACGCGCAAAAATACGGAGTACGGGAAAGAAATTACGGAACAAATTGTACATCATTATCAAGGCTCGGGCGCTTTAATTTTAAGCGGAATGGCTTATGGAATTGATGTGGCTGCTCATAAAGCGGCATTAAATAATCAATTGCCTACGGTTGGGGTATTGGCTCATGGATTAGACCGCATTTATCCTTCAACCCATCGTGCGGTGGCCGAAAAGATGGTGAATAATGGCGGCTTACTTTGCGAGTTTATGTCGGGTACAAATCCGGATCGAGAGAATTTTCCGAAACGAAATCGAATTGTGGCCGGACTGAGCGACGCTTTAATAGTAGTAGAAGCCGCAATAACCGGTGGCGCTCTAATTACCGCCGAAATAGCCAATAGTTATAATAAGGATGTGTTTGCGGTTCCCGGCAGGGTAGGGGATGAATTTTCGGAAGGCTGCAATCGTCTGATTTTTTCAAACAAAGCTAATTTAATTACTTCCGGTGCCGATGTTGATTATTTTATGGGCTGGGAAGAGAAGATTGAAAAGAAGAACAAACAAACATCCCTATTTATTGATTTAACACCGGATGAACAAAAACTTGTAGAAATGCTTAAATCCGATTCGGAGCTAACCATTGATGCTTTAGCTATTAAAGCCGGTATTCCGATGAGCAAAACCGCATCTGCTTTAATGACATTGGAATTAAACGGAGTAATAAGGGGACTACCCGGGAAACGTTATAAATTAATTTAATCTAGCAGTTGAAATTAATTTAGGAAGGAAGGTCCTTTATATTCATTTTCAACATTTAAATTATTACTGTAAATTAGTTTACCAGAACAGGAGAAAACTAAGTGTGTAAGAAAAGAACTAGTGTTAATTTTTTTATCATTGACGGGATGCCAATTAGTTTTTTTAAAGTTGAACTTTTAAGGAATATTTTTGATTTAAATATTAAGTGTTATATCATGAGACATGATATAAAATAAAAACGGGGTAATTTCTTGCCCCGTTTTATTTATGATGTGTAATCCTATTGCTTTATGAATTTTATGGTCTCAGTGTTTGTATCAGTCTTAACATTCAATAAATAAAGACCGCTTGATAAGTTTTCAATATTTAATGATTGATTGTTTGACACATCTGTTTTTAAAACTTGCATTCCGTCTAAAGAGTAAAATGTAACAGTCCCTTTATCGCTCCCAAATTCAAAAGTAATGGATTTACCAGATGGATTTGGGTATACAGAGACACTACTTTTTAAGCTTGATTCTATACCGGTAACATTAGGACATGAAGGGCTGTTTTGATATAAAGCGAGAATTTCAGTCTCATTAATTGCTTTCCCGTATATTCTAACATCATCAATACTACCATTAAAGTTTCTAAAGGTAGCATTTTGAGCACCAATATTTAAAGAAGCATTACCATTAAGTTTAATGCTTGAAAAAGCACTTAAGGTTGCAGATGTATTAAGTTGACCATTAATATAGATTTTATGCAAACCGCCTGGCTCCCATGTAGCGGCTATATGAGACCAAGTGGAGCTGTTTACACCAATTGCAGAAGAAATTATACCGTTTGCTGTAGTGCTGCCATTACCAACAGCCCATAAAATTTTTCCGCTTTGGGCACCTTCAAATAATAGAATAAATTGATCGCCAGACAATGAGTTGTTCCATTTAGAGACGATGGCTCCAGATGCGTTGTTCATAAAAACAGAAGGTTTAATCCATGCGGAGATTGTTAAACCATCAGCAATCGATTCATCAACGATGGTATTAGTATTAATATTATTTACACTAGCAACAACATTAGTGCCTCCGGCTAAAGTAATGGCTCCATCCGCATCATTATTATGACCAATGTCTGAGCTAATATTGCCAATTAAATCAGCGTTTAAACCGGATATTAAATCCTCAGCATTTCCGTTTAGATTGTAACACGCAAACAAATCATCACTATCAGAACAATCCAAAACGTTAAAAACTAAAGTATCAGTATTTACACATCCTTCATTAGACGTATAACTAGCAATTAGGGTAGTGTTTCCGAGGGGTAAATTAGAAGCATAAAATATTCCATTAACAACCGCATTTCCAATAAATGTTGCATTAGGAGGTGTGGTTGATAATTCAAGTCCATTATTGGTATTACAAATGTTCCCGCCAGGATGGTTAATAGTTAAATTTGGTTTTGCAACGGCAGTAACATTAATTGTAATAACGCTATCGCATCCACTTGCAGACACATAAGACTCTATAATTGTAGTGTCTGTTGTTGCCACTATACCTTGAGGGGATGTATATGTTTCACCCTCACACAAGAAAACGTTAGAGGCATATACACTATCGATAACATTTACATTAATTGTAAGTATACTATCACAACCATTAAAATTACTTAAGGTCTCAATTAAGGTTGAATCGCTACTAATGTTAGCACCAAGTGGGGTTGTATAAATTGAACCTTCGCAAAGATTGATATTTATAGAGCCGGATGATGGACTTGCTGGGCTTAGGGTAATCGTTTGTGACATCTCGATGGTGCAATTTGTTTCACAGGTATATACTCCACTCACCCAGTCATTAATTGGATCCATATTAATCAACATACCATAGTGTTCGTTAATGGTTAAGTCAATTACATAATCGCCGGTATTATTTTCAAAGTTAAAGTATAGGAGAAGGTCTGTTTCCGAACCACTTAAACACTTATTCATATTGTTCATAATATCGGATTGAGATAATGCTTTGTTCCAAAAACGAACTTCATCAATCTTTGCATTTAAATTTTCGTTATCAGCACCAGCATTATCTTCGCCAATATAAAATTTAGCATTAGAGCTACTTATTGCATTAATATTAGCTGATCCAGTAGCTACCTCGAAGCCATTAACATATAATGACATTGTTCCGTTATCGAATACAGCCGCAACATGGTTCCAGGCATTAAGTGTTAATACGTTAGTGGCAGTTAGGGTATTAGATCCAATCATTAATCGTAATCCTTTACCATTGTTTAACTGGTCAAAGGTATCGAAGATAAGCACGTCGTTACCAACTGTACCAGCTCCATTATGATTAGAAATAATTCTATCATAATTTATTGATCTGGGGTACAACCAAGATTCAATACTAAACTTAGGTTTAGAGTTCGTGATGCCAAACGAAGTAGAAATTCTGTCGTTTGTTCCGTCTAGATCCAACGCTTTTCCATATGGTTCAATGCTCGCAACGATCTTTTCACATTTACTATTATTACCCGATACCCAATCGTTAGCTGGATCCATAGAGTCTAATGTTCCCGTGAAACCTCCTACTATGTCTGTTATGGTAGTCCCGTTAATTTTATCAAACTTAAAATATGCCAATAATCCGGATTCATTACCCGTAACGCAGTTTGAAATGTTATTGGAAATTTCACTTTCAGATAATGCTTTATTCCAAAAACGGAATTCATCAATTTTACCGTTAAAAAATTCAGATGTGGAACCCGTAACGGTTTCTTCACCAAAGGAGTACGCGGCATTTGCTGATGTAGATCCAAAATTTGTAACGTTGGAATTTCCGCTTCCGGCTAAAGTACCATTTACATATAATTTTATCGATCCGTTATCAAACGTTGCTGCAACATGATTCCACGCATTTAGTGTTAAAACATTGGCCACAGATACCTGAGTTGCATTAGTATTATTTAACATATAAAGCCTCAATCCTCTGCCATTATTTATACTATTGTATGTATCAAGTACTATCTCTCCAATTTGCCCGACCCCAGTAGTATAATTAGAAATAATGCGTCTGAAAGAGTTGGCCCTAGGATATATCCAGCCCTCTATAGTAAAGGTATTGGTTGTATTAAATTTAAAATCGGTAATTACTTTGTCATTAACCCCGTCAAAATCAAGTGCAGTGCCTGGAGCATCTATAACGCTTGACGACTTACCTCCGAGCACCTTGAAAGTTTTTGTTTCCGTTAATCCGTTTACACTAAAATTGATGGGACCACCCGTTCCTGTAACTGGTCCGTCAGCAATAATATTTGTTGTAGTATCTATCAAAAAATAATTTCCACCAGCAACCGAGCCGGAGATAGAAACAGTTGTTGAACCTGAACAAGCAAACGGAGTATAAGTTATCGATTCATCATTATATTGAACTACATTAATAGTTATTTGTTCGATATCGTTATTTGATAAACCTGTACAGGTATAGGTTGTAGTGACAGTCGGGTAAAAAGCTACGCCATTAATAACTCCATCACTCCAGCTGTAGCCCACAGGATCACATGTCCCCTTTAAAGTAACCGATTCGCCACTACAAATAGATGTTTTATTAGCTATAATACCTATTTGAGAAACGTTATTTTCTAAAGCACCTAAATCAACAGTTCCTCCGAATATACGTGGATTACCCAACAGATCAGTTGAGCCGATATACAAAGCATTTGATAAACCGCTATTTACTGCAGGAGAACTGCATTGTAAACTAAAATCATTTTGTTCAGAGTTGTTAAACTTTATTAAACCCGAACTAATATTAGTTAAGGAAGAAGCAAAGGTAAAACCCGCATTTCCGGCATCACAAAAGCTATTAGAAACTGAGTAACCGGAAGTATTATTTCTAGACACATCATTACCTAATCCTGGAAAGTTATTTGAAAAAATACAGTTTACAATTTGTAATTGAGGATTACCTGTGCTTGAGGACAAGAAGATACATTTTCCAGAACCACCAGCTCCGCGGGTATTTTTAACGAATGTACAGTTAATTATTCTTGATATGGGAGTGTTCTGAACAACTATAGCTCCGGCATATCTTGCAGCTGTATTTCCATTAAATAAACAATTTACAACAACATTAGAATCTGCATTTGTTAAATAGACAGCGCCAGCATCATATTGATTGGTAGTATTTGATTCAAAAATACATTTTTCAACTTTAACTGCTCCCCCTATTCCATATATTGCGCCGCCGTGTTGTTGAGCATTATTATTAATGAATTTACAATTACGAATGGTTGGTTTGCTGCCGTTTGCAATATAAATAGCTCCACCTGTTTGCTCTGTGCTTCCAGTCCCAACTGCCTTACCGTCTCTTACTGTAAATCCATCAAGTAACGTTGTGTTATCGTTGCCATCAAATCTCACTGTATTAAACGCAAATACTCCGCCACCCATGTTTCCAGACAATATTGTAGGGTTAGCCACCCAGTCTCTCTGGCTTAGCGATGTTTCGTCTCCGTTAAAACCGCCATATACCTGAACATTGTTCTTAACGCGAAATGTTTTTTGACTGTTATTACCTGGTATATTGCCGGTAAAAGATTTTGACGGCACATAGGTGCCCTTGGCTACCCATATCTCTCCCGAGGTTGTATTAAATAATGCATTGTGTAAATCAGTATATGCATTTACCCAAGATGAGCCGTCGTTATTCCCTGTTGCTGTTTGATTTACAAAAGTTTGCGCATCTAGTTTTAGGAAATTAGTAATAAAAAGGATGGAAAGGATGTAGAGACTTCTTTTTAACATGATAAATAAGGATGGAAATAATTAAGTTTAGTTTTAGAAAATTTTGCGCAAATTTATGTATTATGGGTCAACTACCAAATTAAATTCGGGAAATAAAAACTTAACAATAAATTTCAATGGAGTATGTTAATCCATCACAAATTCCTTTTTTAAAAGTTTTATTTCAGCTAAAAGCTTTACCATATCCTGGTCGCTGGTGCCATCATAATATCCTCTGATATGCCGGTCGGGATCTATTAATACAAAGTTAGGGGTATGTACAAAATCATCCGGCCCACCATCACCCTCATTCGCATCTAAATAATAGCCTTTACGGGCTTGCTTGTATAATTCCTTTTTATCTCCGGTAACAAAAAACCATTTTTCAGGATTTGCTCCGTGCTGTTTTGAATAATCTTTTAATACCGAAACCGAGTCGCCTTCCGGATCTACAGTGTGCGAAAGGAAAAACACGTTCGGGTCGTTTTCAAAATCCTTAAATACTTTTTGCATGTTCTTACTCATGATCGGACAAATACTCTGGCAGGTAGCAAAAAAATAGTCGGCTACATATATTTTTCCTTTAAACTTATCTTGTGTTACTTCGCGATTATTCTGATCCGTAAAAGAAAAATCGGGCACAACATGATAAAGGGTATCTTTATTAATTACTGTAAACTCTCCATATATTGGCAATAGCCTCAGTGGCTTATTAGACTTATTCATAAACACAGATAAGGCTATTAATCCAAAACCGACCAAAATTGCAATTGTAATTAAAACTTTTTTCATTGTTTATTTAGAATGGTGTTGAAACTTGATTTTAATGTGTTTATTTCTACTAAATACAAACCGGGGTTTAAGCGCTGTAAAGATAATTGATTTAAGGAACTAAAAGTGTATTCGTTCTCACCAATTATATATACGCATTTGCCATTATAATCGAAGAAATTAACCGACTTTATTTTATCGGTTGGATTTTGATACTCTAAAGTCCAAAGCTCATTCTTTATCGGATTTGGGTAAGAATGTAAAAGATTATCATTAAAATTAAATTCGGGCCTGTTAACAGCATTAAATCCTGAAATGATTTCATAAAATGGATCTATCAGAATTTCCTTAAGCTGATTAGATTCGGTAATTACAGTGTCTATATTCAAACCGTTAATGGTTAGTTCTCTTATTATTGTATCTCCCGTTAATGTGATAAATCCTAGCGGTAATTTTAATTTAAAACAATCCTGATTTAGAAGCGAAGATTGCTGAGATATCATGAGTCTGAGGGAGTCACCCTGCTGTTTCCATTTTAAATTAAACATCGGAAATCCTTCTCCGTATATCCACTGATTAAAAAAGTAATCGAGGTCTTGCTGATAGGTGATCTCGAGATGCTTTTTCAAATCATCGGTATTTGCATAATTGTATTGTAAGTGGGGGTCGTTTAAATAATTTCGGATGCCTTTAAAAAACGCCGAATCTCCAACCGTGTTTCGGAGCATGTTTAAAACCAGTGCTCCTTTGTTATAGCTTAAGCGATAGTTAAATATCGGTTTGTAATCACTAATATCCTCAACAAACGTTTTACCACCCGGCTCAGAGATGATGTTTTTAACCCTGCTTTTACGAATACTTATGTTTAAATTATTACGGTTGGTTTTTTCGTAAACTAAATGTTCGCAATAGGTTGCAAAACCTTCGTTCAACCAGATGTCATTCCAGCTTTTGCATGTTACCATGTTGCCAAACCATTGATGAGCCAACTCATGGGCTAGTAATTCTTCTCCCAAATATCCTTCAAAAGAAATCGTTTGATGTTCCATACCTCCGCCAAAACTGATTTGAGCATGAGCGTATTGTTCAGACTTAAACGGATAATTTGTGAATAAGCTACTAAATAACTGTATGTATTCTTTGTTAATTTTAGTCTGTTGATTATAGTAGATGCTGTCTTCGGGGTAGGCATAAGTAATAACAGGGGTATGTTTATTCTGAATGTATATACTGTCTCGGTTTATAGTATAATTAGTTACTGCAACCGCAACTAAATAGGTTGCAATGGGATACCGGTGTTTAAACCTTGTAATTACATAATCATTATTCGTTTGTTTGTATAGAAGAGAACCGTTAGATAATCCAATGTTTCCGCTCGGAACTTGTAATTCAACATCCAGCGAATCCATCTTGTGGTCGAGTGAACCCGGCGATGGCCACCAATCGCCAGAGCCATAGGGTTGCGATATTGTCCACAATACAGGAATATTATTGTGTAGATCGTTTACAAACGAACCAAAACCACTTTCTGGAGGCGTTCCTTTGTAGTATATTTTAAACAAAGTCATTTCCAGTTTGTTCATAGGATTAATAAGCGTAATAGACAAAATATGGTTATGCCGAACATAAGATTTAATGTTATTACCTACAACCGAATCTATAAAAAGCGAATCGGAACAATTTAGCTTAATATGAGTAAGCCCAATGGTTTTAGATTTTACTGTGTAATCTATTTTACCTTCAATTTGTCTGATGGCCGGATTGAGTTTCCAATGGGCAGAGATGTAGGTAAGTTTAAAACTGGTGTCGGAAAGGTCGATTCTTTCTATTGATAGATTTGTATAGGAGTGTTTACAAACAGGATTAGTTTGTCCATAGGCTATTCCAATAATTAAATAAACATAGAGAAATGAAATAACCGAACGCATTTTTACAATAGAAACTAAGTTAAAGATAGAGTTTTATATTCTTTTTAATGATATTTTACCCGTTTAAGTATAACTTTGAAGCGTGAAAAAAATAATTCTTTTTTTGTTAATTCTTGCCGCCCATTCAATTAAGGCACAAAGCTTTAATGCCGGACTATATACCGGATTAGCTGCCTGCCAAGTTGATGGCGACCAGATAAGCGGCTATAATAAACCCGGAGCTATTTTAGGCGCTTTTGTAAATCGTAACATTTCCGAAAATTGGGTATGGCAATTGGAAATGGAATTTATTCAAAAAGGAAGCAGACAAATACCTAAGCCACAAAACGGGAATGTTCATTATCTCATCAAGCTCAATTATATACAGGTTCCTGTTATGTTTAGGTATTTTAATAAGGGTTTTGGATACGAAGGAGGATTATCTTTCGGAACATTAGTTAGATCCGAGGTTCAGAAAGATTTTTCTGTAATTGGGATTACCCCGCTTAATCCGGCTTTTTTTAGATCCGAAGTAGCACTTAACTTAGGCATCGGTACAACTTTAGGGGATCGTTTTTATATAAACTGGCGTTTTAGTTATTCTGTATTACCTATTCGCGATTATACGGTGGGTAGTTCGCTTTTAAGAAGAACAGGCCAGTTTAATAACTTAATGGAATTTACACTGGGTTATCTCATCTCTAAAGCAGGAAAGAAATAAATGGAAAAGAAAAAAATAGTTGTTGCCATCTCGGGCGCCAGCGGTAGTATATACGCAAAGTTATTGCTTCAGGCATTAGATCAAAACAAGCACCAGATTGCGAATGTGGGGGTTGTTTTAAGCAAGAATGCTGCTGATGTTTGGAATCAAGAGTTGGGAGAGGAAATTAAGATTCCTCAAAACTTTAATGTATACGAACGCAATGATTTTTTTGCTCCCTTTGCATCGGGTTCTGCTAAATACGATACCATGATTGTTATTCCATGTAGCATGGGAACGCTGGCTCGAATCGCTCACGGAATTTCCGACGATTTAATTTCTCGTTCAGCCGATGTAATGCTTAAAGAAAGACGTAAACTGGTTTTAGTTACTCGCGATACACCCTTGAGTTTAATTCATATTAACAACATGAAAACGCTAACCGAAGCGGGTGGAATTATATGTCCGGCTTCGCCGTCTTTTTATAGTATGCCAAAAAATATCGAAGAGCTCGCTTTTACCGTTGTAAATAGGGTGCTTGATTTATGTAATATCCAAAACAATTCTTTTCGTTGGGGCGAGGGGAAGTAATGTTTTTTAAAATATTATTTCTTATATTCAATAAATGGTAAGCCCATTAAAAAAGTTAATGCGTGTTTTTATTATTGCATTTATTGTAATAATTGCTTACTTATTGATAGAAGGAAAGATTAAGGCTATTTATCTGGCTACCGAAAATATGTTCGGTAACTTAAAGTGGTCACAACTTTTGATCTCGTCAAAAATAGGTAGTGAACTTACCGATATAAGTAACTGCGATAATGAAAAAAACTTAAGTGTTTTAAAGCGCGAATCCTTATTAAGAATAGATTCGATATGGATGGATATGCGCAAAGAGTTCGATCTTAATGATTATGCCTTACTCATCTTTTTCGGTAAAGACAGTGTTAAATTCCGAATACCGTTAGACTCTACGTTTATTATCTCACAGTCTCCTATTACTAAAATAGAAAAAGAAGCAGTATATGATCAGGTGGTTGTATATGAAAATGGTCAAACAAGTGGACCAGAAGCCAGTATATTTGTAAATATCTCAGAGGATGGTTCCCAGGAGTTTCTGGGCTTATTTTCTCACTTCCAGCAAAAGGGAAATTTAAAAGTTACTTTCGCTGTTTATAAACCTATTCAGTCTTGGTTTACTCTTATTAAGGACGAACTGATGGCGAACCTGTTAGTGTTGTTGTTTATTATTGTAATTACCATTTTCTTTACGGTTCGTTCTGTAAAAAAAATTATAAAGTCCGATCAGGAAATCAAGTCTACACTCTTCGAATCTAACTTGGAATTAAACAGAAAAAACGAAGAAATTACGGACTCTATAAAATATGCCCGATCCTTGCAGGACGCTGTATTAATGAAGCCGGAAGATATTATGAAGATCCTTCCGGAATCGTTTATATTTTATCAACCTAAGGATATAGTTGCCGGGGATTTTTACTGGGTGATGGAACATAGTAATCAGATTTTTTATGCCGCCGCAGATTGTACCGGCCATGGCGTGCCGGGCGCAATGGTAAGCATGATTTGTGCAAATGCATTAAATCATATGGCTACCGAGCAAAACAGCATAACCGCCTCCCTTTTGTTGGATAAAACCAGATCGGAAGTAATCAAGTCGTTTACTGCCGGAAACAACATTAAGGATGGAATGGATATCAGCCTTCTTATTTATAACAAAGAAACCCGTCACTTGCAGTGGTCGGGCGCTTTTAATCCCTTATGGATAATTAATAAGCTAAACGGAAAAGTAACAGAGTTAAAAGCAGATAAACAACCCATTGCCGCATTTTCTGAAATGAAACCATTCACCAATCACACCATTACTTTAAATGATGGCGATGTATTCTATCTTTTTACAGATGGTTACGCAGATCAGTTTGGGGGTCCAAAAGACAAGAAGTTTCGTTATAAGGCACTACAGGAATTATTGGTAAGTATTGTAAACCTTCCATTTACTTATCAAAAGCAAGAAATCGAGCGGGTTTTTAAATCGTGGAAAGGTAATCGCGAGCAAGTAGATGATGTTTTGGTTATGGGCGTTGAGTTTAAATAAATACGTAATTCAGAACCTTCTAATTCAAAAAGCAGAATACTTTTTTCTTTTATGATCAACTCATAACAACAAAGTATTTTTTTAACTTTGCTCACTCAAATTCAGCCATTATGCTAGATAAAAACGGTATTGCCAAGCGCATCGCTAAAGAGGTTAAAGACGGGATGTATGTTAATTTAGGAATAGGAATCCCCACTTTAGTTGCTAATTATATTCCAAAAGGGATTAATGTAGTGTTACAATCCGAAAACGGTTTACTGGGTATGGGCCCATTTCCAATAGAGGGAGAAGAGGATGCCGATTTAATTAATGCAGGTAAACAAACCATTACAATGCTTCCCGGTTCTGCTGTTTTTGACAGTGCCATGAGTTTCGGAATGATACGCGCTCAAAAAATCGACCTAACTATATTAGGTGCTATGGAAGTTAGTGAAAATGGAGATATTGCCAATTGGAAGATTCCGGGCAAAATGGTAAAAGGAATGGGTGGCGCTATGGATTTGGTGGCCAGTGCTAAAAATATTATTGTTGCTATGCAACACGTTAATAAAGCCGGAGAATCCAAATTATTGCCTTCTTGCTCATTGCCACTAACGGGTGTAAACTGTGTTAAAAAAATTGTAACTGAATTAGCTGTTTTGGAAGTGTTACCTAACGGAGGATTTAAACTACTCGAAAGAGCTCCCGGAATTAGTGTTGAAGAAATTGTTAAAGCTACTGCCGGTAAATTACTTGTTGAAGGAGATATACCGGAAATGGTAATTGATTAGGGTTGAAGTATAAAAAAATTTTGACTTAAGTCCGGTTGTTCTAAAATTTATCTTGCTATCAAGTTTATTATTACAACAAGTCATTAATCCCAAATTAAAGCCATCTCTTAAGGCTTTTTCTTATATTCGTGTATGGAAGGTAAAGCAGTCATATTTTCTGCCCCATCTGGTGCCGGTAAAACAACTATTGTGCACCATCTCTTAAAATGCAATCTAAATCTTGCTTTTTCTATATCTGCCTGTAGCCGAAAACAACGGGTTAATGAAATTCATGCAAAAGATTATTATTTTTTGAGTGTGGAGGAATTTAAATCAAAAATAGCTTCGAATGATTTCTTAGAGTGGGAAGAAGTATATACAGATAATTTCTATGGAACGTTAAAATCTGAAATAGATAGAATATGGAGCCAGGGAAAACATGTAATTTTTGATGTAGATGTTGTGGGAGGATTAAACTTGAAAAAACATTTTGCTCAAAGAGCGCTTGCTGTTTTTGTGATGCCCCCTGATATTAAAACCCTCGAGGAACGTTTAAAGTTAAGAAGCACTGAAACTCCCGAAAGTATTGCGCGCAGAATGGGAAAGGCCGATCAGGAGTTACAGTTTGCAAATAAGTTTGATTATATTCTGTTAAACGACAATATGGACAAGGCCCTTAAAGAAGCAGAAAAAATAGTATCCGATTTCTTAAATGAAAAATCAATTTAAAAGGATTCTTTTCCTCTCCGGATGTGTTAATATTATTGGCGGTTTCTCTTCCATCGTCTGGTTCAGAAAATTTTTTGAAATGTTTTATTTCATTCGGTATCAAAAAGAAATACACGCCTCTTTATTACTCAATCACATTTTATTCTTTGCTTTAATAATTATAATTGGGTTCGGATTAATAAAAGCGTCCAGCAGCGTAACTCATGAAAAGTTATTTATACAAATTAGTGCGTTCAGCATGATCTATATCTCGCTCACCTGGATAACAAGTGTAATTAAAGACCATTACAGCTTTCTTTTTTTTATTCCTTCTTTTATAGCGGGTCTTACAGGGCTCTATTTTTTGTATAGCTTTAAAAAGCAAAATTTAAATGAGTAAAATCGGGCTGTTTTTTGGTTCTTTTAATCCAATTCACGTTGGGCATTTACTTATTGCCAATTATATGGTAGAATTTACCGAGCTCGATAAATTGTGGTTTGTAGTTACTCCTCATAATCCGTTAAAAACAAAAAACACTTTACTCCACGATCGGCAGCGGCTGGAAATGGTTAGGCTGGCAATTGAAAATAATTATAAATACAGTGTAAGCGATATAGAGTTTAATCTCGAAAAACCATCCTATACCGTTAAAACACTGGCATATCTGAGCGAGAAATACCCACAGCATCAATTTTACCTTATCATTGGAAGTGATAATCTTCAAACCTTTAATAAGTGGAAGAGTTACGAGAGTATATTAGGGAACTATAAACTTTTAGTTTATCCAAGGCCTGGTTATGATGGGGGTAATTTTAAGGATCATCCTTCTGTTATCTTTACAGAGGCTCCGGTTGTAGAAATTAGCAGTACCTTTATTCGAGATGCAGTTAAGGCGGGTAAAAATGTAGAATTTTTTATGCCGGAGGCTTCTTTTAAATACATGAGCGAAATGCATTTTTATAAAAAATAAGTTATGACAGATAAATTAAACGTATTATTACTAGGTTCTGGCGGAAGAGAATGTGCTTTTTCCTGGAAAATCTCTCAAAGCCCGTTATTAAATAAATTATTTATTGCTCCGGGTAATGCGGGCACTTCTCAATACGGGCAAAACGTTAACATATCGGAAACAGATTTTGAAGCCATTAAAGTATTTGTTTTAAATAACGGTATCAATATGGTAGTTGTAGGCCCCGAAGCACCTTTAGTAGAAGGCATCTACGATTTCTTTATTGCTGACCCTGAAATTAAAAGTATTCCGGTTATAGGCCCATCAAAATTAGGGGCAACTTTAGAGGGCAGTAAAGATTTCTCTAAACAGTTTATGTTCCGCCACAATGTGCCAACTGCTCAATATAAAACATTTAATGCTGATACTTTAAATGAAGGACTCGCTTTTTTAGAAACTTTAAAGCCCCCTTATGTTTTAAAAGCTGACGGCTTGGCCGCAGGTAAAGGCGTGGTTATCCCCGAAACGTTAGCAGATGCTAAAAAAGAACTAACTGAAATGCTGGCACATGCCAAGTTTGGTAAAGCCAGTGCAAGTGTTGTAATTGAGGAATTTTTAAAAGGAATTGAATTATCGGTTTTTGTTTTAACGGATGGAAAACATTATAAATTGTTACCTGCCGCTAAGGATTATAAACGAATAGGGGTAGGGGATACGGGTTTAAACACCGGGGGCATGGGCGCTGTTTCTCCTGTGCCATTTGCTGATGAAGCTTTTTTAAAGAAAGTGGAAGAACGTGTGGTAATTCCTACTGTTAATGGTTTGCATAAAGAAAACATAACGTATAAGGGATTCATTTTTGTTGGACTAATGAATGTAGGCGGGGACCCCTATGTAATTGAATATAATTGCCGAATGGGGGATCCTGAAACAGAAGTTGTTTTACCTCGGATTAAATCTGATTTATTGGAGGTGTTTGTGGCAATTGCAAAACAAGAATTAAACAAAGTATCATTTGAACTCGACACCCGAACTGCAGTAACGGTATTCTTAGTTTCTGGCGGTTACCCAGGCGATTTTGAGAAGGGTAAGGTAATGACTGGTTTTAATGAGACTAACGGTTCTATATTATTTCATGCGGGAACAAAAGAAATTAACGGTCAGATAGTTACTAATGGTGGCCGTGTATTAGCTGTTACGTCTTATGGGAATACTATTGATGAAGCGGTTCAAAAATCATTTAGAAATGCAGAACTTATAAAGTATGATGGTAAGTATTACCGAAATGATATTGGTAAAGATTTAATGGGTTTGTAGTTTGCGCACTGATTATTTTTTTAAATTCTGATTCGCTTAGATTAAAGAATAGACCTTTAAACCTATAAACGCTTAAACTGTTTGCCTATTTAGCAGGTAGTTTAACAACTTCCACTCTTACTTTAGTGGTTCCTTGTTTTAAGTAGTTAAGTTTTCGTGCACCGGCCGCACTTAAATCCAAAATTCTTCCCCGGTGTGGAATCCGGTCGTTTACTCGAGCATAAATCGTATCGCCTGTATTTAAGTTTGTTACTTTAATTATGGTGCCAAAAGCCAGGGTTTTATGAGCGGCGGTTAAACTATCCTTATGAAAGCGTTCACCGCTGGCTGTTTTTCTACCGTGAAATTTATTTGCATAATAGCTGGCAGTTCCGGTTTGTGGAGGTTGAGAATACACTCCAAGAAAAGCAATTACAAAGAGAAATATAAATATTAACTGGTTCAATAAAGCTTTTTTGAGTTTTTTAAGTTTTACTAAGTAAAGAAAAATTGTATTGTGAAACAAAGTATTTATCTTAGCTATCCGAAATGAAAAGCGATAGCATAGTTATAATTCCAACCTACAACGAAAAAGAAAACATTGAGAAAATGTTGCGTACGGTAATGGCTTTGCCTAAAGCGTTTAATGTGTTAATTGTTGATGACGGAAGTCCGGATGGAACAGCTGAGATTGTTAAAAGATTGATGCTGGAGTTTACCGATAGAATTTTTATAGAAGAACGTAAAGGGAAATTGGGTTTAGGCACTGCCTATATTCATGGTTTTAAATGGTCGATTGCTCGGGAGTATGATTTTATATTTGAAATGGATGCCGACTTTTCTCACGACCCAAATGACCTGGAGCGCCTATATAAGGCGTGTGTAAACGGAGCCGATGTTTCAATTGGATCTCGCTATTGCAAAGGGGGAAAAGTTAAAAATTGGCCATTGGGTCGTATTTTAATGAGTTATTTCGCTTCTGTTTATGTAAACTTAATTCTTTGGATTGGTATACACGATACAACAGCCGGCTTTATTTGCTATAAACGACAGGTATTAGAAAAAATGCCGCTAGACAATATTCGTTTTATGGGTTATGCTTTCCAAATCGAAATGAAATATAAGGCCCAAAAACTAGGGTTTAAATTGGTGGAGGTCCCTATAACATTTATCGACCGTATATTAGGAGCCTCTAAAATGAGTACTAGAATCTTTAAAGAGGCGTTCTGGGGAGTAATCCAGATGCGATTTGGGATTTAATCTACTTGAAGTATTCTCTAAAAAATAGTTAAAACCCTGATATTCAGTTTTTATTCCACAATATAACCGAAAATTACCGTTTTCAAGCGAACAATATATTGTTTAAATTTGTTAGATTACTGTTAATTAGAGATTAAGATGGATTTCAAACCCGGAGAATTATTAGCTCAAATTCAATACCCCCAAGACCTTAGAAAAATGTCGGAGGAACAATTGGAGCAAGTTTGTAATGAACTGCGCCAATATATAATCGATTTAGTTTCGGTTAAAGGTGGTCACTTTGGTGCCAGTCTGGGTGTTGTAGAATTAACTGTTGCACTTCATTATGTTTTTAATACTCCTCACGATCAATTGGTTTGGGATGTCGGTCATCAGGCTTACGGTCACAAAATTTTAACCGGACGAAGAGATGTTTTTCATACTAACCGAATTTATAAAGGGATTAGTGGTTTTCCTAAACGTTCCGAAAGTGAATACGATGCTTTTGGTGTTGGGCATTCCTCCACTTCCATATCCGCTGCATTAGGAATGGCGGTGGCCAGCAAATTGAAAAACGATAAACAAAAGCAACACATTGCAATTATAGGTGATGGATCCATGACCGCTGGTTTAGCATTCGAAGCGCTTAATCACGGGGGTGTTGAGGATACCAATATGCTGGTAATCTTAAACGATAACTGCATGGCAATCGACCCTAACGTAGGGGCGCTTAAAGAATACCTAACCGATATCACCACTTCTCATACTTATAACAAAGTGAAAGATGAAGTTTGGAAAATATTAGGTAAAATTTCTAAGTTTGGTCCAGATGCCCAAGCCATTGCTTCTAAAGTTGAAAATGGAATTAAATCGGCCTTATTAAAACAGAGTAATTTATTCGAATCATTAAAATTCAGGTATTTTGGTCCAATTGACGGGCATGATGTTAACCACCTGGTTAAAGTACTAAACGACTTAAAAGATATTCCCGGACCAAAAATTTTACATTGTTTAACGGTTAAAGGGAAAGGCTATAAATTTTCTGAAGAAGGTAATCAAACGGTTTGGCATGCTCCGGGTTTGTTTAATAAAGAAACCGGAGAAATTGTAAAGGTAACACCTAAAGAACCTCAACCGCCTAAGTACCAGGATGTGTTTGGGCATACTATTGTGGAACTGGCCGAAAAGAATGAAAAAATTGTGGGTATAACACCTGCTATGCCAACGGGCTGTTCTTTAAATATAATGATGAAAGCCATGCCTAATCGGGCTTTTGATGTTGGTATTGCAGAGCAGCACGCCGTTACGTTTAGTGCAGGATTGGCAACTCAGGGATTAATTCCTTTTTGTAATATTTATTCCTCATTTATGCAGCGTGCATACGATTCGGTTGTTCATGATGTGGCCTTACAGAATTTACCGGTGGTGTTTTGTTTAGATAGAGCCGGTATTGCCGGAGCTGACGGACCAACCCATCACGGAGCGTTCGATATAGCTTATTTCCGTTGTATTCCAAATATGGTTATCTCTGCCCCTATGAACGAGGAGGAGTTAAGAAACCTTATGTATACTGCCCAATTAGGTAAACATGGTCCATTCTCAATACGTTATCCCCGCGGCAATGGTGTTATGACGGATTGGAAAACCCCATTCAAAGAAATTAAACCGGGCACCGGAAGAAAAATAAAAGACGGTATCGATTTTGCAATATTAACAATTGGTCACATTGGTAATGAGGCTTCAAAAGCAATTTCAAAACTTGAAAAGCAAGGGTTCTCAGTTGCTCATTACGACATGCGATTTGTAAAACCATTGGATGAAGTGATGCTTCATGAAATCTTCACAAAGTTCAATAAGGTTATTACTGTTGAAGATGGATGTATTCAGGGTGGATTTGGCTCTGCTATCGTAGAATTTATGACGGATCATGGCTACCAAGCTCAGGTTAAGCGTTTGGGTATGCCGGATAAATTTATCGAACATGGTGAGCAAAAAGAACTTTATGCCGAATGTCATTACGATGCTGCTGCTATTGAAAAAACCGGTTTTGAAATCATGCTCAATGCTAAAGCAGCAATTGCGTAATTAGGTTCAAGATTTCAGATTTGAAGATTTCAAAATTCATGATTTATTTTTAATTAATCTGATAATCCATCTTATTTCCCCTTTTCAGCTGTGGCAAACATGGCGCCGTTAGATTCTACTGTTTTCTTTATAAAAAGATTTGTCTCTTGTTTAATTAACAAGAAACTTTCGTAATCGGTTTTATTAATAAAATATTCGATGAGTATTTGAATACCCATATCGCTGTATTCGTAAAAACGAACTCGGTGCTCGTTTGTAACAAAGGTATGTTGGTGTAAGAATATATCTAACTCTTTCATAATATTCTCTAGTTGCATCAACTTTGTTTCATGAGAAAGTGTAATTATAGATTTTACTTTACGCTCGGGCCTTAAAGATAAATTATCGAGCTCTGCATCAACTAACTTTTTATTGGGCACGGTTAAAATAGATTTCTCTTGTGTAATTAATCTTGTGCTTCTAAAGCCAATTCTATCTACAGTGCCACTCGTATTACCGAACTGAATAAAATCACCAATCTGAAAAGGCTTATCCATAAAAATGGTAAAAGATCCCAGTAAATTTTCCAGCGTTTCCTTTGCTGCTAAGGCAAATGCTAAACCTCCAATTCCCAAGCCAGCAATAATGGATGTTATGTTTAAATTAAAAACAGCACCTAAAACAAATAGAATACTAATAATTACGATGTTAATTTTTATTGCATCTTTAACAAACGGCACTAGCATATCATCCATCTTGCCCAGTGTTTTTGCGGCTCTTCTTTTCATTACCAAGGCCACAAAATCAGCTATTCTCAAAAAAACGCGAGCGATAGAAATAATTAGAAAAATTTGATACGACTTATATATTAACTGGCGCAAACCAAATTTCTCAACCGAAACTAAACGCCACTCTTTTGGGAAGTCTAATTGATCAAAGGCCAGGAAAAGAAAAATTAAAATAACGAGGTTTCGAAATGGCTTTTTTACATGATCCAGAAAATCTTCAAATATTACATCGTTTAAATACTGCTTAAATAATTTAAATAAAATACGAGGAAGTAATTTAGAAAAGAACAAATTAAAAATTACACCTAAAAGTAAAATAGAGCAGCATAACAGGTAACTTTGATAGGTGTTACCATAAATTTCTTTGTATAAAAAAGTATAATCCATAATTTAACTTAGAATATGAGGATAATATAGTTTAACTTCTTGCTCACTAACATCTAAAACGGCATCTAAACCAAAGTATATGGCTTTATTAAGCTCCTGATGGCCGGCGGGAAAATTAAAACAAACCGGATAATGATACTCTTTAACTGCATCAGCTATAATTTGATATGCATTCTTACCAAACGGAACTGTATTATCTTTCATATCGGTAAAACCCCCAACTATTAATCCGGCCAAATTTTTTAATTTTCCGCTTCGTTTTAATTGAATCATCATTCGATCAACATGATACAGGTACTCATCCAGGTCTTCAATAAAAAGTATTTTACCGGATGTTTCAATATCGCTACCAGAAGCGGCCAAGGCATATAACAATGATAAGTTTCCACCTATAATTTTTCCATGCGCTTTTCCATTTTTATTGCCTAGATCGGTCGGAATTAAATACCTCAGTTCCTCCCCAAATAAGGCTTTGCGCACACTCTCCAACGCATCTTCATTAAGTTTAAAATTAACCGGCATTGTACAATGTAGAGTCGCCATTTGATGTTGAGTGCATAAATGAGAATGCAATACCGTAACATCACTATAGCCACAAATCCACTTGGGCCTGGTTTTTAAGGGATCAAAATTTATTTGATCTATAATTCTAACGGTTCCATATCCGCCACGAACCACTATTATGGCATTAACATCTTCTCTATTAATCAGTTCTTGTAATCCCTGTGCACGCTGGTAATCAGTACCTGCATATTGATTATCGCAACTGTATATATTGGAAGACAATACAACCGTTAAGCCCCAACCTTTTAAAATCTCAATAGCCGGTTCTAAAACTTCTTTATCAATTTTTCGGGCTGTGGCACAAATCCCAATTGTATCGCCTGAACTTAAAAATGGAGGTATTAGCATAACATCAAACTAGTATTTAAAGATAAGAATTGTTTAGTTTTAACGTTCGCTTTAAAGGGCCCTCTCCCCATATCCTCTATTTTGTGTGAAATAACCTAAATTTAAAATCTTTTAATAGTTAAAAACTAAGATTTAAGGTCTTTTTACATAATTTGCATAAAATTTACGGTTTATGAAAAAAATAATTTTATTCGCAGTTGTCATTAGTATAGGTGGAATAGCTTTTGCTCAGAATAAAGGTTTTGATACAAAAAATCTGGATAATAAATGTAAACCCTGCGAAGATTTTAATCAATACGCCAATGGTGGCTGGTTGATGAATAATCCAATACCGGGTGACCAACCGGCATGGGGAAACTTTAATGTATTGATGCAAAAAAATCAGGAAAAATTAAAAAGTATTTTAGAAATACTTGGTAAAACAAAACAGGTCACTGGAAGCAACAAACAAAAACTGGCCGATTTTTATGCCATGGCTATGGATGTTGAGAAAGTTAATAAGGATGGTTATTCACCTATAAAACCTCAATTAGATAAAATTAACTCCATATCAAACAGAGCCGATTTGGAAAATGTTATTGCTTTGCTGCATACCCAAACGTTAAGTGCTGGTTTTAGCTTCAGCTCGGGTCAGGATTTAAAAGACAGTAAACGCGTTATTGGAGAATGCGGTCAGAATGGCTTAAGTTTACCCGACAGAGATTATTACCTCAATCTGGATTCTCGCAGTGTTAAGATCCGCGAGGAGCTTTTAAAATATATTACTAAATCATTCATATTAATTGGTTTAAGCGAATCGGAATCCAAAAGCAATGCAGAGATCATTCTTGATTTTGAAACACAACTTGCAAAAGCCAGTTTAACCAGAGTTGAGATGCGCGATCCTTATGCCGTATATCACTTAACCAGTTTAAACGACTTAAAAAAATATACTCCTACCTTTAACTGGAACAACTACTTAAAAAATATTAACTGTCCGCCAGTAGCCGAAATAAACGTTGCAATGCCAAAATTTATGCGTGCTTTCGACTCTTTACTAGTTAACAAAGATTTAAAGATATGGAAGACTTATTTAAGCTGGAGGGTAATTAACGAAGCCTCTCCATATTTATCAGAGGCCTTTGATCAAGAGCATTTTTACTTCCATAAAAAAGTATTAACCGGTACCGATAAACAACAAGACCGTTGGAAAAGAGCGGTACAGGCAACCGATCTTTTTCTGGGCGATGCACTTGGCCAGGCCTACACCGAACAATACTTTACTGCCGACTCTAAAAAACGCGTTTTAGAGATGATTGCCAATATAAAAACAGCTTTAAAAATGGACATTGCCGAACTTAAATGGATGAGTGATTCTACCAAAAAAAGGGCACTGGAAAAACTGGCAACCTTTGAAGATAAAATTGGATATCCGGAAGTTTGGAAAGATTATACCTCTTTAAATATTGGTAAAGAATCCTATTACAGTAATGTTTTGGCAGGAGCTCAGTACGAATACCGTCGTCAGTTAAATAAAATAGGCAAACCGGTAGATCGTAAAGAATGGCAAATGACTGCCCCAACCATAAATGCATATTACAACCCATTAATGAATGAGATCGTTTTCCCTGCTGGAATTTTACAACCACCGTTCTTTGATCCGCAAGCAGACGATGCCATAAACTATGGTGGAATGGGTGCTGTTATTGGGCATGAAATAACGCATGGTTTTGACGATCAGGGGGCTCAATTTGATGCAGAAGGAAACCTAAAAAACTGGTGGACAGATAAGGATCTTGAAAATTTTACTAGCAGAGCAAAATGCATTATCAATCAGTTTAACGGCTATACTATACAGGATAGCTTGCACCTAAATGGAGAACTTGTTGTTGGAGAAAGCATTGCCGATTTAGGCGGTTTAACACTTGCCTACTACGCATTTCAAAATTCATTAAAAGGAAAGACTGCTCCAAAGCCAATAGATGGTTTTACAGCCGATCAACGTTTCTTTTTAGGTTGGGCTCAGGTTTGGGCCACCAATATGCGTCCGGAGATGGAAAGACTTAAGCTTAAAACAGACCCGCATCCAAATCCTAAATTTCGCGTAAATGGCACATTATCAAATATGGACGCTTTCCAAAAAGCATTTAATTGTAAAGAAGGTGATAAAATGATTAGAAATAAAGCAGAAAAATGCGAAATTTGGTAGATTGTGTTTAATGGCATAATGATTGAATTAATTTTTAAAAAAAAGAAGATGAAAAAAATACTATTAGTTGTTTCTGTAATTGGTTTAACCATTATCGGATACAGTTTTATTAAACCCAACCATAACACGCCTGCAACAACTGTTACTGGAACAGGAACCAACATTGGAGATGTTGCACCTGAGTTAAAGTATAAAAATCCAGAGGGTAAGGAATTAGCGTTAAGCTCAACACGCGGTCAATTTGTTTTAATTGATTTCTGGGCCAGCTGGTGTGGCCCTTGTCGAATGGAAAATCCAACTGTTGTGGCTGCCTATAATAAATTTAAAGACAGAAAATTTACCATTTATAGTGTTTCACTAGACAAGAATTCGGCGGCCTGGACCAGCGCTATGCAAAAGGACGGTTTATCATGGCCCAATCATGTTAGCGATTTAATGGGGTGGCAAAGTCAGGCTGCGGCCATTTACGGCGTAAACTCTATTCCTACTAACTTTTTGTTGGATCCTGAGGGCGTTATTAGAGCAAAGAATTTAAGAGGTCATGAATTGGCCGCAGCTATTGAAAAAGTGATGGCAGACTTCAATGAGTCCCACCCATCAAAGAAGAAAGCCAAATCAGAATAATCAATAGATTTAGGAATAATAAATTTAAGACCCCGGCTAAACCGGGGTTTTTTTTACCCGTTATTTAAATTCTTTTCTTAACACAACAAGATAGTTGGTGAAATTCCTTGAAAGTTAGACTGTAAGAGGGATATACGAAAGTTTAGTGAAAGTAATTTCACTAAACTTTTTGTATAAGAGAGATCAAAAAAAACCCCGAGCAATCGAGGATTTTTTGAGATAAATCTCAAAATAACATAACAAAAGGATCTAAAGAAAAGCCCGTTATACGGGCTTTTCTGCTGTTTATAAGTCCAATAGGATAAAACCGAATTTGCTTGAATAAAGGCATTTCTGTATGTAATTTCGTATGTAACAAAAGCCCAAAAAGGACGTTATTTATATACTTAGAGATACGGAAAAATGGCAGAAGTGAAATTTTACCTAGAAAAACGGAAAGACAAGTTAACAGGAGAACTTGTAAAACACAACGTACCTATATTGCTATTTTACAGTTTTAATGGTAAAAGATTGCAATATTATACAGGATACCGAATAGATGCAATAAAGTGGGATGAAAAAGGAATGAAAGTAAAAAAGAATTACTCCGAAGCATCTGAGATAAACAAAGAACTTATAAAGCTAACCGCAAAAATCGACGATATACACAGCAAAGCAAAAGCGTTAGGAGATAATATTAATCCCGACTACTTTAAAGACCGATTGAATGGAAAAAAGAAAGAAGCAAAAAACGGAGATTTAATATGGGAATACTATCAGGAGTATATAGATTCTTTAAAAATAACCCTAACGGCAAAAAGTATTATAAATTCAAAGCTAACGCAAAAGACCTTAGAAGACTTTAGTAAACAACGGCGGTTTTCATTACGATATGAAAATATTGACCCCTATTTTTGGCAGGAGTTTTTTGATTGGTGCTACAATACTAATGAGTGGAATAATAATTATACAGGAACGCACATAAACAAATTTAAAGCCTTTTTAAATTGGTCGGTACAAAGAGGATACACCACAAATATAGATTTCAGAAAAGTACGTTCAGTAAAAGAAAACACAGAAATCATTTATCTGCAATACGAAGAAGTATTACACTTTTATAAATTTAAGTTTAAAGATAAAATACTGAGCATGGTAAGAGATATGTATTGTTTGGGATGCTTTACAGGATTAAGGCACTCCGATATTATAAAACTAATGCCCGAAAACATACAGGAAAACCAAATAGTATATAGAGTAGTAAAAACCAAACAATCCAATATTATCCCACTAAATAAATACAGTAGGGAAATACTCAAGAGAAACGCAAATAAACACGCTCCGTATAGTATGCTACAAATGAAAGTAGAGCCTATTAGTCAGATTTTAAAAGATGCTATGAAAGAAGCAGGACTAAATCGCACGGTACAAATAGTTCACTTTAGAGGAGCAGAGCGAATAGATGAAAACAAACCCCTTTGGGATGCAGCAACCTTTCATACCAGCAAAAAAACCTTTGTAACCAATTTCCTTGAAAGAGGCGGAAGTTTAACAACCGCAATGGCAATTACCGGAAATAAAAGTTATTCCGTTATAAAACGTTATTTTAAAATAGCCGATAAATTTAAAGCGCAGGAAATGGCAAGGATTTTCGGCAAATAGAAGAAGTATTAAAAACAATAAATGAAATTAACTTTCGCCTAAAACCGTTTGATGTATTTTATAAAAATCACCCAAGGGCGAAAGTAAATTATTTATCTGTTTTAAAACATCCGTATCCTTTAAATCAGAATACGTTATTATTACAGATAAAACACGAAGGTACTTATCTAAGAAGTACACTTTTGCATGCGTACCGTTTTCAAATACGTATAAAGAAAGGTCATTTTTAATTGCATCTAAAAATTCCTGATTAGTAAAGAATGATTCTTTAAAATCCAATTTTTGCTGTATGTATCCGTAATGCGAGTTAGGAATATTTGTTTTAGAAAGTAAAAGTTCAAAAACACGATTAAAAATGTTTACATCAAAATCAACAACTTGTCCCAAATGAACACCAAAATACGATTGTATTTTAGAAAACTTTTGAAATTCAAAGCCCATTAGAAAAGCGCCCTTTTCACTTTCAGTAATAGCATTGTTTTTATTTTTTCCACTTCTTTTAAATCCAAAAATTCTATTTAAAATCTCTTTCATAATTACTTCTATTTCAAATAAATTTAGGACAAAGCAACAACAATTACAACTTTATTCCAGCCAAAGAAACCCTTAAAATTATCAGTTACGATACGTCTCTATGCAGTCCAGATAAGGCTTTCAGAGAAAAACACTTCGATTTAAGACAATTCAACCAAAGAGACGTCTCAGACGTTACAGGAGACGTCTGAAACGTCTCTTTTTAAACAGTATAAACGGCTAGGATACAGTCCGGCACTGCATAGAGACGTATCAGTACTAATAAATTAAAAAGTAATAAAAATAAAGACTAAGCGTTTTATCTTTGGTAATAGTTTAACACATCATTTAACATGGCACGAAAGAAAAAGGGCGACAATGAGGAGCAAAACAACAAGGATATATTTAAAGATCTTCCAGACGAAGATTTACAAAAGGAAATAGATAAATACCACTTAGAAAATCCCGACGCTGAAAAACTTACACTTGAACAATATAAGCTGGGAATAAAAACATTGTTTGAACGGTTGGAGAAAGCATTTTTGAATGCTAAAATAGAACCTGAATTAGCTAAAACCGATCTTACTAATCTGTATGAATTAAACCTTAGGATGATGACTACAGTTGAACTCATTACTTCTCTTGACCCAATCTCCGACAACATTAGCAATACTATGCAATTATTTACTTACCTGAATCAGGAAAATGTAAAATTGAAACTCCCGGCAGATTATGTTAAAATAGTCTACACCGTGTTAGCTTCAAAAAATTTATATAACAGTGAAAATGAAATAGAAGCAGAAATCGAGAAGTGCGGCTTTTCATTTCAAACCGAAGAAACCCTTCGAAAACACATTGAAGAAAATCCCGATATATACATACCGGCTAACAAAGATGAAAACGAATATCAAAATCCCAATTATAGGCGGTATTATTACAACTTGATGTCTGATTTAAACATTGGAAGAAATAATATCTATTACGGAAAACTATTTGCCTATAAAATCACACATTTTGCATTAGACGAAATAGACCCCTTTTTAGACTACCAGTTTAAAAAATACTTCTATACTGATATTGTGGAGTTTGGAAGATTTTTAGACGTTGTGTTACTCGCAAATAAAGATAAATTAAACGAAGAAGTACAATACGTTGTAAAAAGTTGGATAGAACTTAAAAAGCGAACAAGCAGTAATGAACAGTTAATAGATGGCATGGTAAACCAAGCTTTTAACAATAGCGAGATTAGCCGTAAAAAACAAGTCTTAATATTCTATTACCTTTTAAATGCATTAAGTGTGAACCGAAACGAAGTAAGTGTAAGCACACAAGCACGATTTATACACACTGTATTAGGGCAACCCATTAACGACATCAATAACTCACAGTTATACAAACTAATGAAACAGGCCCCTTACCTTAGTGAGGATAAAACATTAATAAAAGATTTACAAGCAGTTAAAACGCTGTTTGATAGCCTCTCTTTAAATACTATTTCGGACATGATTGAAAAAGAAATAAACTCCATTCTTAAAAAATAGATCGGAATTTTAACTGTCATTTACCATTGTAAGGGTTGCTTTTCACAAGTAACCCTTTTTTTATGTCCATTAACGGAGAAAAAGTCGGGGAGCAAGTCGGGCTACCCCCGACGCATTTTTTCACTGCAACTTTGCGTTATAAATCAAAACCAAATTAGCTAACAACCGATTTAACAAAACCAATAAAGCGATAAAAACAAAGTAATAAAAACAAGCAAAGAATAACAACAACAAAACCATGAAGAATAAAACAAAGAAAGAGTTAAGAAGAAGTAAGAAAACTGAACATAAAATAATAAGTAAAATGAAAACAATAATCACCATAAAAAGCAGAAAGGAGGTAAAAGATGTATGCCGACCATAAACCGCTGTTTACATTAACCGTAGGAGAGTACACAGCATTGACCAGAACACTTGTAGAACGGGTTTTGTCGGAAAATAAGCAAAACGAAATAAAACCCGTAGCCGAACCCGAAAAAGGAGAGCATTTAAACATCAAGCAATTAGCGGAGTTTTTAAGCTGTTCAAAAATGAGCGTTCACAATTACAAAAAAATGGGAATGCCCTTTTATAGAATCGGACGAAAAATACTATTTAAGAAAACCGAAGTATTGCATTTTATGAAGATGCTTAAAGACAAGGCACAAAGCAGAAAAAGAAAAGAACACTAAACAATCAAAACAAAGAACTGGTTTTAACCAAAAAGCCACTCAATTATTAATTAATCAATTAAAAAATAAAATTATGCGAAAAATATTATTAGAAGTTCCGGCAAAACTAATGCAGGACTTCACAGAAAAGCTAACCTATTTAGAGTTAGAAAATTCAATCATCGGAAAAAACGAAGAAGATGAAATTGAAGTAGAAGTGTATTACGACAAATCAGAATCCGGCAAAGTAGATGAATTAGAGGAGTATCTCGAAGAAATTAAAGAGCAATACTATCAGGAACTGGAAGAAGAAGAGGAAGAGGAAGAGGAGCAAGACGAAGATTAATTTAAACAAACAACCCGCAAATACCTAAATAAATGCGGGTTGTTTAAATTAACCATTACCAATAAGTCAGAACAAAGCTATGAAAAAATGTTTGATGTGTGAAACCCCCTTTAACGGAAAGCGGAACGATACCCTGTTTTGTTCCAACTCCTGTAAAGCAAAACACTGGAGGTTAAAAAAGGAAGGGCAACTAAACGGATTAGCCCCCTTGCCTGATATAAATACACCACCAACTAAACAGGAACTCACTGAGTTAGTATTTAACGATGTAATAGAAACCAATCAAACACAAAACCCTGAAAAAACAGAAAAGGAAAAAGAGTATAAGAATGATAATAATAATGATAAAAAGAATACAAACTTAAATCAGAAAATCATTACAGAACCAAATCATAATACAAACCTGATATTAAACACGAACAATCAAACAAAACCATTTATAAATAAAACGGTACAAGTACCTAACCCTAATTATCAATTAACAGAAAAGAAGCTAAACCAATGCAAAGCCGATATAAAAACCTGCATTAGCGAATTGCAAAATATAGAACAACAAATTACAGACTGGCAAAGTAAAAACGGAAACAGTTGCTTTACCATAGGAGCAGGAAGCGGAGCCGTATTAGGCTATCAACTTGGAAGTAGCGAAAACTCAAAGGGCAAAAAGAAAACAGACGACAAGCGTTTGTTATACGCATTTTTAGGCGGAATACTTGGACTTGGAGCAGGTGCAGCACTAAGAAGTGTAACAGAAGAAAGCAGAGAAAAAAACAAAAACGAAGCTTTACAAAAGTTAAAGCAAATGCAAACAGAGTATCAGTATTATTTAGGCAAACTAAAAATACAGGAAAAAGAACTTTTAGCACAACTACAAAAAGAGAAACCGCAAATAGAAAAAACCATTACCTTACTTAATCCTGCTTTTGGAATAGAACCACCAAAACCAAACACCATTGCAACCACAACAAAAAATACAAGCACACAAGCTAACACAAGTACAAACCTATCACAGATTCTATCACAAACACCACCACAAAAACAAAGTTTAGAAACAGATAAAATAAGTTCCATGCAAACCGTTGCCGGAATGAAATACCATTTATTAAACTTTAAAAATAAATGGTTAGATTTTTTTGGATTACCACAAACCAATTTCTTTTGTGTAATACACGGAATGAGTGGAGAAGGAAAAACTAATTTTTCAATACAATTTGCAAAATATCTAGCCGAGAACTTCGGCAATGTTTTATACATAAGCGGAGAAGAAGGATTTGCACCCACCTTTCAGCAGAAAATAAAAACGCTTGGTGCAGCTATACCAAACTTATATGCTGCTGATATAAGAACTGGGCAGGACATTTTAAAAGATGTGCCTAACAAATATCACTTTATAATTATTGATAGTGTAAACAACATGAATATAGACCCTGAATTAATGAAAGCAATACGCAACAAGTTTAAACAATCGGGCATTATTGCCATTTGTCAAAGTACCAAAGATGGTAAAATACGAGGTTCTTATCAGATTGTGCATGACAGCGATATAACCGTACACGTTGTTAAAGGTATTGCCACCACCACCAAAAACCGTTTTAAAGAAAAAGAACAAACCTTCGATGTGTTTGAAGTTTACAGGGAATTCAACCTAAAAAAGGAAAATAAAAAGTTCAATTTAAACTTAAATGATAATACTTTGGATGAATTAAGGAATACTATCTAATATATTTAATTAAAATAAAGATGTAAAACACGTACTTTCAATTTCGTATAAAACACACATACTATAGATTTGCATGTAAATTAATGGAATATAGACTAGAAATGCTTGTTTTTTAATATTTTTTTTCTTATTTTGGCTCAAACAAACGAGTAAGCAGAAAATCGTAAAGAGTATGCTGTATTAAAATCATTTAAACCATGAAGAAATTAACACTAGAAGAAATTAACACTAGAAGAAATTAAATTGAAAAGTTTTGTAACATCGTTATCAAGTTCTCAGTCAGAAAAATTAAAAGGTGGATACAGGCTAGAATCTGTAACATGTAAAGAGGATCCTAAAACAACAGAAGAGAATGTTTCTACTTGTACTGCTTCTGATTCAGGTGATACTACAAATACTGGACAGAAAAAATGCGCAGACCCTAAAGCGTATTAATTGTCAATTTAACTAATATAAAAATATTGGGTTTGAAAACCCATTTAATAACGATGCCCAGATATTTAAATATATTTGGGCATTGTTCAATGTATTTGTTTCATTGTAAAAATTATCTTCTTGACTACATTAGGTATGATTAATCGATTTTTAATACATTTTATAACTTTAATTTTAATTTTTTTTTCATTAAACATCTCTAATGCACAATCTAATGATAATTGTCTGTTAATTGATAAAGATAGTAATATTGACGTGGCAATGTCAGATTTTATTCTTAAAGAGAATTTTAAATTTGACTCAATAATTATAAATAATGATTCATTAATCAATGAATTAGAGAACAAATATTATAGTAATTATTATGTGCCTCCAAAAACTAAACTAGAATATACGGTAAAGAAAAAAAATGTTATTTCAGAAGAAAGAATTCAAGGTTATCGTTATCCAATATTAAAGATTAGAAAAGGAGATTCTTTGTTTCAAGTATTAAATCTAAACAAGCTCTCGAATAATTCTAAATACTTTAATTACGTTTACAAATATAGCCCTGATTTCAGTTTTTTGGCATTTCTATACGATACTACTGGAAATGAAAACTATAAATTAATAGTTGTTGATACTAAAAAAGGAGTTATAATAAGTGAAAATATAAAAAATTTGAGTAAAGCATTTGAGTTTCATCATAACAATCTAATTCTAACAGAAATTGATAGTGTTACATTGAGATGGTCAAAAATCATCTATTTTGATTCTTCAAACTTAACTAAAAAAATAATATATGAAGAATTGAATCAAAATCTTAATACTTATATTGAATTAGTGAATAAACACTATTTAATTCAATCTGAAGGAACAAATAGTAATTCTCAGCAATTAATACTTTTCGGAAAACATAAGAAGTTCAAATTACTTAGTCTGTCTGAATCAGTTGAATGGTCTCAAAATAAAATACAAATATTTAATAATAATATTTATAAATTAACCTACAATATTAATGGAAAATCAATAATTTATTCCGCTAAAGATTATGATACTAAAAATTCTATAAAATGGGAAGAAATATACACACAATGTAATGATACTATAGTTGAAAATTTTTTAATTTATAAAGATTATTTAATTATCAAGGAAAGAAAAGAATTAGCTCGAAAAGTAGTCTTTTATAATCATAAAATAAAAAGTAAAATAAAAATACTGATACCTTATGTGTATTTTGATATTAATATGGACGAAGTTAAAGAATATTATGATTCTCTTGAATTTAAACTTTATACTCCTCTTGTTCCAAAACAGATAATTAGAATTAATGTAAAAGATCAAGTTATATCAATCATCCCACCAACAATTGACAGCGCAGTTTTTAAACCTCAAAACTATGAATTTCATGTTATCTATGTAAATGGCGAAGATTCGGCACAAATACCACTTACGTTATATTACAACAAACAAATGCTTAAAAAACAAAGCCCAATAATTATTGATGCTTATGGGGCGTATGGTCATTTTGATGATTATAATTTTAATAAATATAATATGATTATGGCAAATAAAGGATTTATTATGGCTACTGCTCACGTCCGAGGTAGCGGTGCAAAAGGTTTAAAATGGCACAAATTTGGATCCGGTTTATACAAGAAAAACTCTATATATGATTTTATAAGTTGTTGTGAATATTTAATAAATAACAGGTATACATCAAAAAAAAAATTATATGCTACAGGAGGAAGTGCTGGAGGAATTGTAGTTGGAGGAGCTTTAGTTAGTAGACCAGATTTATTCGGATTTGTCTATCTTAGATCTCCTTTTGTTGATATACAAAACGGGTTGAGCAACTCATCTGAGAATGGTGCAAGTACAAGTTATCTTGAATTTGGAAACCCAAATAAATTAATTGAACTTGATACGATTATCAGTTATTCTCCTTTGCAAAATATTACATCAAAAAATTATCCAACGACGTATATAAGATGTAATAAATATGACTCCAGAGTTCAATATTGGCAAGCAATAAACTTTGCATGTAAGTTGAAAAAACATCAGAATTCTCAAAATCAAATACATTTAAAAACAAATTTAAGTGGAGGGCATATTAAAAGTAATCCAATAAAGGAATTGACAGAGATTTACGCTATAATTATTAAATCATATTTGATCTTAGATGAATAATGATTAATATAAATTATTAATTAGTTAATTAATGAACAACATAGAGCTAATAAGTTATTTCTTAGTGAGAGAAACTCAAGGAATAAGGAAGAATTTAATTATTGAAACTGCTGCAAATAAACTAGTTGATAAATACTTAGAATTTAAAGAAGAATTATGGCTATTGAGTCAGCATATTATAGGTTTAATTTCTTCAATAGAAACGAGTTCAAAAAAAACTAATCAACTTAAATTGATTAAAAATATCACCAAGAATATCGAATTTCAACAAGAAATAGGTTATGAAGATTATATACTATTATCTAAGTATTACTCTCAAGGACTTATTGAATTTATAACCAAGTACAACAAACTATTGTTGAACGAGAAAGAATTAAAAAAAAAAAATTAATGTTGAACTTAAAATAAGTGAATCCGATGAAAGGGAAAAAATTAAGAAAATACTGTTAGATCCTATATTAAACAAAGGACTATTGTTGTCAAGTAAAATATTTTACCGTGACCTTAATTCGTTTAAATTTAATATTGAAGGAACCTACACAAATAAAGAAATAAAACAATTTGATACAAGCCTATATAAATATTTTAGCAGAACACATACTAAAACCTCTCCTCTGGGTTATTTTAACCAAATTTCAAGTGGAAAATTAATTGATATTAATGATGAACTATTTTATTATAAAAAATCAAATAAAATAAAAATCTTCGCTAAGATTAATAATTTTATTTTTAAACACCTTTGTGAGATTTGGTTTAACGATTATACTATTTATCGACATTTCAAATTAAAGATTAACAATACGAAATCTATAAATTCTAATGATTTAGATTTCATTTCTTCAGATGGTCAATTTAACAAAATACAGCAATTAGAACTCAATGCAATAATAATTGAAATAATAAAATATTTAAATAACAAAAAAAATGTAAATTATGAAAATATATTTCGGAAATTAAAATCATTAACAAATGGGGATGCTGATAACAATGATATTAGGAATTATTTACACAATTTAATTGTATGCGGTTTTTTAGAATTTGACTTGGGTATTGATTCTAATGATTTCAATTGGTGTGGTAAAATGATGCGATTTTTCGCAAAAGCAGATGCTTCTTGTTTTATAACTGAGACTAAATTACTTAAAGAGATTGATGATTTTCTTAATGTTTTACCTAACATAAAAGAACCCTATTTATTGGAAGATATAATTGAACGTACTTCAATGATGTTAAATTCATATTTTAATTCCAAAAGTCTAAGTAAAGGAGACGTCATTAATTCACAAGGAATTTTTAAAGTTGACGTAAGGTCATATAATAAATATTTTATAAACAAAAATAAGATACAAGATATAATTATTAGTCTGAATACTCTGATAAATTTTTGATTTAGGTTTAATGCACATGAGAAAGAAAAGGAAATTCTTAAAAAAATTATATTAGAAAAAAAAACGTCTGCGAAAAAAATAAAGATGCTAGAGCTTTTCGAGGACTATCTTCGATTTAAAGAAGAAAAAATATCATACGAAAGTGAAATCGAAAAAAAATGGAGTGACTTTTATAATAAAGCTAATCAGTATTTTATAAATCAAGTTGCGTTAGCAACAGTTAATGATAATATAACCATTGATTTAGAAAATGAAGAATTCATTTCTTTATTTTCAGAAATCAAAAAGGAAAATAGGAAAGGTTCTTTTGGATGTTTTATCCAATTTGATAAAATCAATGAAGATGAAACTTTAAGTGTTGTAAATTCTGTTTTTCCAGGTTACGGGAAACTCGCTAGTAGGTTTTTATTTATGTTTAATAAGCAATTAACTTTAGAGGTATTACAGGACAACTTGAAACTATTTGAAAATGGGGAGGTAATAATTGAAAACACGGATCTAAATTTCTTCAATGCAAATTTTCACCCTAAATTGACTTCTAAGAAAATTTCTAGTATTTCTTCGTTAAGTTCTAAACAAAGGGATACAATTAGCATAAATAATCTTTTCGTGCAATATCAAAAAGAAATAGACGAATTGATGTTAATTGATAAAAATGGCGCAAGGAATTTTACAATTGATTTAGGATTTGAAATAGAGAAAAGCAGAACCGAGATGTTTCAATTCTTGAATTTATTTCAGACTTCCGAATGGCCAAACTTAAATCCTATTAAAACAGTTATAAATAATGCATTCTTCTTAAAATCAAAAGAATATGGAAAGGAAAATAATTACAAGTTGATTCCGCGAATCTATATTGGTAAATCAATTTTACTCCAAAGAAAAGGGTGGCTGTTTAAGAAAACTATTTCCTTAGATTTTAATTTTAAAGACATGACGGAATTTGCAATTAATACAAAGTTGTTTTTAAAAAAATATAATTTACCAAGTCGTTTCTTTATTTCTTTTCCAAAAACTAAAATAAATAAAGACAATCTTGTATATGATTATTTCAAACCTATTTACATAGACACCACCTTTGTACTTGGATTAAAATTATTCAAAAAATACTTACAATTAACTAAAGATGATTTATATATTGAAGAGGCATTGCCTGATCCTTTGTCGTCTTTAAATAATAATGAAAACACTTCTGAATTTCTAATACAATGGTACAGCATATAAATTGCAAATGGTTGTCCTGTAATATTTATATTGAAGATGAGTTTGATTCTTTTGTAAAAGAATATATTGCCAAGGTGTATGAAGTGCTTTTTAGAAACAAGTTAATAACACTATTTTTTTTCATAAGATACAACGATGGTAAATTTCATTTTAGATTAAGAATGTTTCTCCAGAGTAAATATGAAATAAAAGTTAAAGAAATAATAAAGGAAGAATTAAAAAACTATAATAATAAATCAATTAGCATTGATGGGTTTAAAATTTATAAAGATAAAAGATTATCTAATTTAAAATTCGACCAATATATACCTGAAACAAATCGATATGGAGGTATTGAATTAATCAATTATGCCGAAATAATGTTTAATCTTTCTACTTCTATGGTCATTGAATTCTTTAAAATGAAAAACAATTCATCGCTTTATAATAGTAAAATAGAAGCAGTAATAATTTTTCATTTCACTTTAATTTGTGAGGTTTATGATTTCAGAATTGATAAAATAAAAGAGCAATTGAAATTTAGTTACACTCGTTGGATTACATACTATAACCAAGATTATAAAGATGAAAATAAAGATTCTATCGGTTCTAAAATTAAAAGCTTAGAAGCAGTGGTAGATTCAAATGATATAACAGAATTCAGCAAATTAATAGAGTTGTCATATCAAATTCACAAAGAGGATGATCTAAACTCATTTGACTCAATTTTCGCTAATTGGATTAAAGGAACGAGGGAATATGTAAATATGTTAAATAAATCTAGCATAGATGAGATTAGTAAGTTCAATATAATTGATAGTCTAATGCACATGATGAATAATCGATTTGGCATAAGTAATAATGACGAATCTTTTTTGTATTTTCTTTTATTTAAAACATTAAAATAGATGTTCGAAAAAGAGTTATTTTTAATCTCTGAACATATTGAAGAGAATATGAACTCAAATTTAAAATCAAAAACTGAATTTAAATTTGACAACACAATGAGCATATATTCAGGTTATTCAGGTATTTTGTTTTTTTATTTAAACATGTACAAATGTTTTAATAAGACAGGTCATTATGTTTTGGTGAAAAATATTGCCGATTTTATTGTTAAAAACTACAAAAAGGATAAACACTTAACAAATTCTTTTCATACTGGTTATTTAGGAGTTGCATATGTTCTATTCGTGACTTATGATTCCTTAAAGATTAAAAGTTATTATGATGACGCAAAATATATAGTGGAGGATTATTTAAAAAGAAAGTTCAAAAGTTCAACTGTTGATTTTTTAAATGGTACTGCTGGAGAAATTATAGGATTGCTTAAAGTTTCAGAATACTTTAACGAAACAAACTTTACTGAGCAATTAAATTTAAAAATCAATGAATTGTTTGAATCGGTTTTTTTTACTGAACATGGTATAGTTTTTGAAAATTCATACACATTTCAGAAACCACTTTGTGGTATATCACATGGTTCAAGCGGGTATGCATGGGTGTGTTTTCTTTTAAGCAAAATTATAGATAATCAATATTTGTTCTTTGTAAAAGACGCATTAAAATATGAAGATTCAAATTATAATAAAAAACTTCAGGAATGGCCGGATTTTAGATCTCCAGATAGTGATATAATAAAAAGAGGGGATCTTAAAAACTTACCAAGACCTGAATCAATGAAATTAAATGAGACCAAACATCCTAACTTATGGTGTCATGGCTCATCAGGCATTATTTTAGCTAGAATTGCAATAAACGAATATTTGAATGACAAATCTTATGAAAAATTAATAGATAGTACTCTATTAAAAAATGAAAAAATTGTATTAAACAATTTATCAAATTCTTTTAACCTTTGTCATGGAATACTTGGAAATTCTGAAGTGTTCTTAAGAGTGAATAGGTCTAAATTAAAGAATTTAAAAATTGATTCAAAAAAAATATTTGTTAAAAACATTGAGAATTATTTAGGGCATAAACATTCTATTTTTAATAATAGTTCAATAACAGATTATTCTTTGTTTACCGGTTTAACTGGTGTTGGATATTATATTTTAAGAAATGGTCGTGATAAAAAAGTTGAATCAATTTTATTACCGGATATAAATAAATGGAGTAAAGTAGACTTTGACATTAATCAGCTCGTCAAAACTGAATCCTTACTTTATAATACATTATGCAAAAGGTTTCCATTAACATTTAAGTCAATTAATAATAAAACCACCTTGTTAGAAATAATTCAAAAAACTCTAAAAGAATATGATTTTAAAAGCAATTTCTTAAATTTTTTCGCTAAAAGCATATATAATTCTTTTGCAGATAAAAGAGAAATTATGGTAAATTTCAAACATGAATTAAAGATTTATTTGTTTATGCAAAAAAATTTAAATCATTCAGCTTGGTTGTACGAGAAAAATTACAATATTTCAACAACCAATTCTGTAAACTGGACAGATAATGATACAATTATTTCGTTAACTGATAAAATGCTTGTACTATCAAAAACAATAAAACCTAATATAACTACAATAAATAATAAAGTTATAAACCTTTATTATTTATCAGATTTCGGATTAAATGAACAAGAAATTGATGTTTTCACCTTTAAGATAATTTGCAAGATAAAGAAAGTGAAGGTAATTAAAATGCAATCATTATATAGTTATGCGGAAAGTTTATTTGTAAATAATACACCTTATGAAGATATTACTGAATTCACAAAAAAATTAATAACCGGATTGTCAACTTTAGGGCTTATTTATATACATAATGAGCTGAAATAGGGAGTGTTAGTTTTTTAGTTTCTAAACGACTTAAATTGACTGATCCTAAATTTCTTTGTTTCCAAGGCAGATAGAACAATTTATCGCAAATATTTGGAAATTAAACTACCCCATTCTTATATTTGTCGGCGAATAAAGAATGTACCTTTTATATCGGCCGTAGTGAAAGAGTATATTAATCCGTGAAACTGCGTGAAGGCAAGAGCAAACTGAAAATCTTAAAGAGTAAGGAAATTTTTAAATTTAAAAAATGAAAAAAACTGTTAAATCAAACTCATCAAAATTCGCTTCATTCAAAGCAATGGACTCTAGCAAATCAATGTCGATTTTCGGAGGAAAAGGATCATGGACATCTTATACGGCAAAAGGTGGAGATGTAACGGATGATGATCAAGGTAGTCCTTGGGGTAAATGGACCTTAAAGGATGCTGCTGATACACCAGTATAATATCAAAAAGAGACTATCATTGAATAATGATAGTCTCTTTTTTTAAATTATATTTTATATTATTATAAGTACGAATGTTTCTTTCTAACAAATAAAATGCTACTATATCGTTTATTTTTTGCTATAATATTAATTATTATAGTTAATACAAGTAGTTCTATTGCACAAAGCGATTACCAACAAGCAATAGAATATTACATACATGGTGATCATATTAGTGCTGAAAAAAAACTATTAGAAATTAATCAAAATAAAGGGCTGAATTATTATCAATTTTTAACGTTGCTAAATGTTGAAGTGAAATTGAAAAATCCAAAAAAATATCTTGAATTATACCATAATGCAATAATTGAAAAAGGTATTGGGGATGATATGCTTATTAACGTTATTAAATGGGAGAAACAATTATTCGCAGATTCAATTTCAATTAACTACCGAAATTACCTAATTAACAATTATGATTCGTTGTATTGTGAATATATGAAAAGAAATCGCCTAGATAAGATAATGTATATAAAAAAGATTTACATCGAAGATCAGTATTATAGGGAGGCTAATTATATAAGTCAATACGATAGTGTATTAAGTAGAAAAATGAATTATTTAATGGTTAAGCTGGATTCCATTCATGCGGTTGATTTACTTACTTATTTTGATAAATATGGATTCCCAAAATATTCAGAAGTTAAAGACATACAGAAAGAACTCACAATTTTAATGCTGCATTTTTGTGGTAACGAGGCTACTGGAAATTATTTCTTTGAAAAATTTGACACCATTTTACGGGAGCAAGTTTTTAAAGGGAATTATCCAGGTGAATATTACTCCTTGTTTGTTGACGGTTCAATGAGGAGGTTGAGAGAACAGATTTATGGTAATTTTACAACTAGAAATGATAAAGGAGAAGATGTTTATACTAAATTTAAAGACGATATCTCTGTTGTCAATATGAAGCGAAAAGAGATTGGATTAATTCCAATTGAATTAGATTCTAAATTGAAAGGGACTAAATTAAAGTAATATGATTTTAATCTTATCAGATCCTGATGACTATTCGACCCCCAGTAGGCGCTAAGCTGAAGCAATGGTATGTGCGGCTGGGCTTAGTGTCGTGTTTTTTTTTAGTATTTAGGGATTATATAATTTATAATTATTGGTATTTAAACAGATCGCTTCGTTGCTTAAAATTGTTAATAAATCAAATCCTTCGTACCTCACGATCACTAACGAGAAACAAACTCAAAAACTTTAATTTTAGTTTAAAAAAATTCTCATTACATCAAAAGTTGGTGAAAGCG
>Ga0315900_10000944_pt1 | contig 47014 bp, 81 predicted proteins | sample LakEriMetagenome_FD_203521 | JGI IMG/M metagenome (GOLD analysis project Ga0315900, IMG submission 203521) | Freshwater fungal communities from buoy surface, Lake Erie, Ohio, United States - Buoy 12 MA114 | ecosystem: Environmental > Aquatic > Freshwater > Lake > Lake biofilm | place: USA: Lake... | reverse complement strand
TGCGGTGAGTGGCAATGCGCTGAGCTAAATAGTGCGTGGGAGAGAGTGGGCTAATGGTTAAAATGGATACGTGGGATGAGATGACGTGCCCTATCTGTGACACGTGGTTTTACCCGGAAAAGAATCAGCGCAGGCTGTGTCAAGTATGCAACGAGAAAGAGATAGAGGGAGAGGGCAATGGAAACTAAAGAGAAATCAGTATGGACTCAACGCTATCGTGAGGACAAGCGCGAGAGCTTTCAAGTACGCCTATCTATGGAGCATAAGAACGCTATTCATAGAGAGGCAAAGGCACGTGGCATAACTGCTAATGAACTAATCAGACAGTACGCAGAGTATCTAATAGAGGAGGAGAGCAAGTGAACAGAGAATACTTAAAGGCTAAGGTTGATCTATGCCTCACTCAGGCAGAGGTAGACATACAGCAACAAGAGATAGCAAGGGCTATCAAAAACTTAGAGAGGGCTAACCTAGCCTTGACTCGTATCTTTAATTTAGATGAGGAGGAGGGCGATGAGTAACGTCTATACCATACACCCACCAAAGTCTGATCTGATTTTATTCTATGAAGTGGTAGAGCCGGACGGTGGCAATACGTGGGGAGGGGCTAGCTGCATAGAGGCTATTCAATGGCTACAACTGGCACCTAAAGGCTCACGCTTACTGATAAGTGCCTGGGATTCTGATGAGGAAGATGCCCACCTAGTGGGGCAGAGCATAGATGTAACTGATCTCATCAACGAGGCAAAGAGGGTGGGACTATGAGCTACTGGATAGGAATAGGGTTAGTATTACTGGTAGTCTATGTACTTATTGTGTGGGAGGACAAGATCAATGGAGAAAGAGAGTAAGCAAGTAAGCGGAAGCCAATCAGTTCACTACCGTAATTACCGCAGAGCTAGAGATAAGGCGTTAGTGCGCCTTGCTCACCTATACCCAGATACATACAAGCAACTGCTTGATGAGCAAAGGAAGTTTGATGAGCAAGAAGGCAAGAATTGGTTTATTGATAGTAATAGTAGGCTTACTGTTAACGTTCGTACGAGAGCAAACGGTACACCTACCATTGCCAAAGGCTCCGGTGGAGCAGAGAACGAAGGCAACAATGGAGGAGAAGCGTGAGAATAGAGCACTTATCATTAGTTACTCACGAGCACTCGGTTACAACAAGCGTGAGAGGAAATGTCTTATCACCTTATGGACCCGTGAGAGCAGGCTTGACCACTTCGCCGACAACCCCAAGTCAACAGCTTTCGGAATTGCTCAACTCCTTAGAGAGCGTAGTCGAGAGCCTGAACTACAAATCCTTCACGGTCTACGATACCTTGAACACCGCTATTCAGGGAGTGCGTGCCGTGCTCTCAGACATAGCGACAGACGAAACTGGTACTGATGCTGACCGGAGTTAGTTTATTCGCAGGCGTTGGTGGCTTTGACTTAGCTATGCAACGACAAGGAGTAAAGGTTGTAGCTAGCGTAGAGATAGATAAGAAGTGTAATGAGGTATTGGCACGTCAGTTTCCTGACGCTACACAATTTACAGATGTAACAACAGTTAAGGGAAAGGATCTAATCAATGCAGGATTTACACCAAGCACAGGAATTATTACAGGAGGATTTCCCTGCCAAGACCTCTCAGTCGCTGGCAAAAGGGCTGGTCTTGCTGGCGAAAGAAGCGGGTTATTCTGGGAGATTGCAAGAATTGTGGACGAAACGCAAACAGAATACTTCATCATCGAAAACGTCCCTGGTCTGCTATCCAGTAACAAAGGAGCAGATTTTGGAGTCGTCATCGGGACGATGGCCGACATCGGGTATTCTCTTGGATGGAGGGTGCTTGATGCTCAACACTTCGGAGTACCCCAGCGACGCAAGCGTGTCTTCATCGTTGGCAGACGTGGTACAGACTCAACCAGTCCAGCAGAAATACTATTTAACAATCAAGGCAGCAGAGGGCGTGCTTCGCAGAAGCAACAGGAACGGCAAGAAATTACCGAGTCCCTTGCAAGAAGTATTTGAAAATGTGGTACGTCAAGAGCCGGAGAGCACAGAGTAATGAAGATTATGAAACCTGGATTGAAGGAGGAGTGTGTCCTACCTTGAACGCCTTTGATAATACTGCAGAGGTAAGAGCTACTGTTTTAATCTTTGAAGCAACTCGTGTTGATGATACAAGATTGTATGACAAGTACTCTCCAACTGTAGCTACATACTGGGGAACAGGTGGAGCACGTGTGCCTTATGTTATCAATGAGCAGATGCCGGTACGTAGACTTACACCTATTGAGTGTGAGAGATTGCAGGGTTTTCCTGATGACTGGACAGCAGGTGCGGCTGATTCAACACGCTATCGTCAGATAGGTAATGCAGTTGCAGTACCTGTAGTAGAGTGGATCATCCAAGGTATACTAGATAGTCAATAGTCTAAGTTTAATAACCCTCAGTGTGACTGCCCTCCGCTGGGGGTTATTTCTTTTTAATCCAAACCTGATTGTTAATTGCTAGAATCTGATAGTCCCCTTGATGTCTGTGTAAAAATAGATCTATACCTACACGTGGCTCCAAGCGTGGATCTCCTGAGCCTTCACTCCAGGTGTAATCATCAAAGGCCATAATGCCACCGGACTTTAGCCAGTCCCAAGAAAGCTCAGCATCTATGAGTACACCTACTGTTGTATGGTCTGCATCTATGTAGATAAAATCCATACTCTCTTTGAAGGCAAGGTAATTAAGACGCAAGAAATCTTTAGTATTGTTAGGTATCTTAAATATCTGTGAGTAGTGGTCAGTCTTAGCGCGGTAGGTATCATAGACACTGGTGAAATCCATAGCCTTGTGTGCTATCTCATCGCTACCTTCCCACGTGTCAACATCATAGAGACGTGTGTTCTTACCTGTTAGTACCTTCTCACATAGCCATACGCTGGCATCGCCAGTGAATACACCAAGCTGCATAAAGTGTAAATTATCCACGCCCGCTAACGGAATTAAGAACTTCTCAAAGTTATGTTGTGCGCTATGTATAAACCAGTTAGGATAATCAGCCGCCATTTGAATAAAAACCTTTGCCCTTAAATTGTATGGTGGGTGCATCCCACTTACGTATCATAGTTATGTGGCACACAAAGCAGGTAGGTGATAGAGCTTCATCAGTTATCTTACGCTCAATAGTTATCTCACCCTTGCACTCAGTGCAGTGATAGTCATAGATCATAGTTGTATGCCTTCCTCAATAGGCAGATAGCCTACCAACTTGCTTACCTTGTTAGAACGTGAGAACTCTGTGGTCGCTGGCATCCAGTGGCTTACCCACTCAGGTTCAGGTAGGTCCATCAGGTCAAAAGAAAAGACACCTAACGGTGTCGAGTTGATGTAGAACGGGATGAGATCTCGCTCTGCTGATTGAGTAATCAGCTTACGATACTTCATCTCTTCAATTAGTAACGTGGGATAGTGTGTATGTCTACACTTGAGTTCAATGTAATGGCCTGCTTGCTTGGAGATGCAGTCAAAGGAGTCGAAGATACCTTCACTCTTAACAAGGTCTGGATACAAACACTCTTTCAAATAATCAAACAGCTCTGCTTCTTTCATCTATAGGGCGACCTTCCACCTATCTGATCTATCAGCTTATGCAAAGCATTGCTGCAACGTCTATCTGCTGTTGACACAGCACACTCAAAGTACTGTGCCAACATCTGTAAGGTGTGGTTGTCGTGGTATCTAAGACGCAGGATAGTCTGCTCTGGTATTTCTAATTTTAAGTAAGCCTTCTTGATGTCTAGTAATGTAGCCAATAAGTTGCCACCTTCAGCAGGTGATGACTTACCTTTAGGTTGGCTATCTAACTTCATCTCTTGTACTTGTTCTAATACTGTGCCATCTATAACTGATGCAATAACAAAGGGTAGTAACTGTGCAACAGTAGGACTGTCATAGTAAGCCTCATCTGCAGTCTGATAGCCAGACTTAGTAGCCTTCTCCTTACGTGCGTATCGCTCTGCCACACGCCTCATCTGCCAAGCAACCTTGCGCTCATTGTGTACGCGCTCTTCAACATTTTCTACACTTAACATTTCATTACAGTATTCGGTACGAGAATAGGCCCACGAGTAACACTCTTGCGTTACATCAATGAGTTCTACATAACTCTTATACCTACGGTAGATAGTACTTGCAACCGAAGGTATCAAGTCGTACATAATGGGATGTAGCTTAGTCACAGTCTAGTTCCGGCGACTCAGGCCACGTACCATCTAATACCATCATCGCTATAGCCGAGTAGTTGAGTAGATCAATGAAACTATCACGTAAAGATTCGTTGCTAGGTTTAACACCGCTATCTAATAGGTTATTGATGCGTGCTATCTTGTCCCACATACGCACACGCAGACCGTTCAGCGGTCCACCAGGTGATAGGGCTATGTTCTTTGGGCCGTAGTCGTGGTGCTTCTTGATAAGCAGATTACCTGCTGCATCTAGGACAGCCCATACATCTGTTACAAATTGATCGGCCTTGGCCTTATCGTTATTGTCTCTGTTGACAGGTCGTGCATTAGGATCTGCAAGCCCATATGCTGCAAAGTCAGTAACAGGTTTTCCCACTCTTGCTGGCTCATACATTAGACTCTCCTATCAATAGCGCTCTTGTAGCCTCAACACCGTGTGTGAGGTAGTAATCATTTATATCCATACCAGGTGGTAGTGTAACAATTGTTGAGTTCATTACCTCGTTAGCCACGCGCTTTGCAAACTCTTGTCCTGGGTTAGATCCGTCTTCTTTTATGTCGTTATCACCTACCACAAAGACAGTCTCATACCCAGTAAATAACTTAGGAAAGTGTGGCTTCCAAGCAGCAGTTCCAGGAACGCCTACTGCAGGTATACCTAGCACACCGCTAGTTACCACGCAGTCAAGCTCTCCCTCACATACCACAACGTAAGGTGACATAACTGTAATGTCCTCAACGTTATAGAGGTGGGCCTTCTGCCCTGTAGGTGAGCCATACTTAGGCTTACCATTATCTAATCTACGAAACTTAAAGCCTACACAACTGCCACTGGCAGTGATGTAAGGAATAGATAGCCAACCTGTATGCATCTCGTGACCGTTCATAGGCTCAGTGATAGTGCCTAGTTGAAAGCGTGCAGCTACCTCTTCAGATATCCCACGTTCGCTTAGTACGGCTAGAGCTTGTGGAGTTATTGCTTGGGCGTAGCGTTGCGCCGCTTCCAGTAGCAATTTCTGTTGCGCGTTTGAGGCCATCCTTAAACTCCAAGTTCTCTAGTATGCAGACAATGTTAACTGCGTTGCCACCCTTACCACAGGTCTGACAGTAGTAAAGGTTCGTGCTTATGTTCATTGAAGCAGATCTACGTGAGTCATTGTGCATACAGCACTTGACTCTTATCTCACCTGCTCCTGGTCTTACTTCCCCACCAAAGAACTTAACTATTGCATCTATGGGGATTGTGTTTGCATCAACGGAACCTTTGTATTTTCCCGCCTTACGTACCCTGGACCAGTCTTGTGTTGACATCCGCAATCTCCCTTGTACTCACACTTATCGTGCCAGTGTGAGGCACGCTTGAGATGACCTAATGCGTTCTCTTCTCCACCTTTAAGACAGCTCTGGCAAATCATCTTCTACCTCTTCGATCACTTCTTCAAGTGGCTCTGCTTCTACTGGTCCTGTTGACGTGCTTAGTATTCCCTCTGGTGTTGGCATTATTGCTTCTCCTTTATCCATTGCTCTAAGTCTTGGATGACCCAAGCCTTTTCAATACCCGCGTTGCGACGCTTAACTATTACATAAGCAGGTGGCACTTCCCCTATACCACGAGCCTTTGCGTAGTTAAGCGCCTCAACTTGGGCTTGTCTCCAGAACTCCGGCAAACTTAACTTAACCGTGTTCTTGAGTTCTAGTACGTACGTCTTGCCAGCTATGACAACTACGATATCTCCTTCGTCATCTTTGCCTGCCAAGCGTAAACGTTCAGCAAGTATACCAAGACTACGAAACCATTTCATTACATCTATCTCAAAGGCAGCGCCCTTAGCCTTATTGTACTTCGGGCTTGCCATCTTTACCTGTGTCATAGATAGCATTGCCGTCTTCATCTATCTTAATCTTAAATACTTTGAGTTCAATTAAAGCCATCACTAAGTTTGCCATATCAGCTTCTAACTGCTTGATACGGTTCTTAACATAGGCCATCTCCGTATTACTCTTCGACAATGTAACCCCCTCCGTAACCATTTAACGCATCTCTTCGATACATCCAACCAAGTGCATCTTGGTCGCCTATCTGACAGGCTGCATAGTTTACTAGCAAGTGTGCATATTTTGTTCCATCTGCAGTATGTGGTCCAAAACGATTCTTTACTGGTGCAACAAACAGACTTGCCTGTGCGGGGTCATAGCCCAAAGTTAAGATCAAAGCAGGTAACTGACTGACCTTACCGTGTATGGAGCGCCTTGCAGGTGGCTTGCTTGGACTTCCATACTCTGACTGCTCGGATACGTGGTGTAGTACTAAGACACAAGCCTCAGTCTTACGTGCCATATCGTGTAGCTCCATCATAATTGCTCGTAGTCCTGCCCATTCATTGTCTGTCTCTGCAGCAACGTTCATTAAGTTATCTATCACAATCAACTCAGGTGGCACACCGTAGAGTTCTACGTATGCTCTGACCTCTAACTCAATATCATCTAACGATGGTGATGAATCAAAGACCCATTTAATGTGTGAAGACTTTGCAAAATGTCTGTCGTAATAGTGCGTATCTGTTGCTAGGTTAGCCTCAACGGTCATCTGTGTATGGCCTGCTGTGTGAGCAGCTACTCTCATCATTACTGTAGTTGTGTCGGTATCGGCAGAAAAGAAAAGAGTTGGCACCTTTGCCTTAATTGAATAGATAAGTGCAAACATAGACTTACCAGCATTAGGGGCTGCAGCAACCATACATACTTGACCGCGTCGGAACTTGATCTGTTCCTTTACTAACTCTTTCCATACGTCAGGTAATGGTGTTGCTTTGGTAAGCACACCACCCCACGCACGGGATAAGTCAAGCACTCTTGTCCTCCTGATGAATTTTCATACCACGTTCACGCCTTACTCGTTGACGATCTCTAATAGTTAGACCGCCCCAAATACCGTGAACCTCATTTTTAATACCCCACTCAGCGCACTCCCTGCGATGAGGACATCTACCGCAGATGCTTTTAGCAAATGCAGCATCATTTACAGACTTGATGTCAATTTTAGTATCTGGAAACCAAAAGTCTCCACCGATTGTTGCACAACTTGGCGACTCATACTCTTCTGGTCGCCGTAGCATTTAGCGTACGAAGATAGGGTCGCACTTATCCGCAGCACCTTTAGGTGTCGGACACATATAACCTTTCCAAGGACCTTTCGTAGATGTACCTGACTTAAATACCATCTCACCGTGAGCACAGGTATTACCGCCACCTGCTGGTGCTACTGGTGTTGCATTAAATGCCTGAGCAACTGATGCTGCAGTTGGTGCTGCAGTTGGTGCTACTGCACGAGGCTGAGTAGAACCAAGCTCTGCTGCTGTTGCTTTGATGTTCATTGCGTTCATTGCAAGATCTGCAAGACCTGTCTCTAACTCTGTAACTGTTGCAGCATATAGATTGATTAACGTTCCATCTGCTGTCTTAAAATTAACTTGGAACTTTGTTCCTTCTGTTGCCATTTAACTACCTCCATTTTGTTTCACAGTCAGACGCTGACTCTCAGTGCCTAACTTCTTCGGTACAAAGCCAAGAAGTTTTTGTACCTCATCACTGTCTACAGACTCACGCCCTTTAACAGTTGTCCAACTTACTTCAATACCACTTGCAGTGGTACCTAGTAATCCTTCTAATGAAGCCTTCAATGAATCTTGATGTGCTTCAAGCTCTTTGATCTGCTTGCCTAACTGTAGGTATAGCAGTGCGTTCTTGTCAATATCTGCATCATCAATGACTACATCACTGACTGGTGTACGTTCTTTTTTTAGACCAACGCATCCCATCTCACCTGATGAGTCGTAGTACTTGCAATAGAACTGACAGTAGTTTGCATCCTTCTCCGGTGCTGGCGCCTCTTGTGCTTCTTTAACAGCCGCTAGCCAACCGAGTGCCTCAAGAGCGATGGACTCGTCGTAGTTCTCAGTGTGAACTTTGACATCACGTTCGTCACCATCTCTAGCGATTGCCACTAGAGATACTCGGTTGACCGCATAGCCGTTCTTAGCTAGGAGATAGCCATACAGTTGCACCTGCCACCGTTGTTGTGTTGACGGGAAGTAAGAAAGGTTACGTACCTTACTTGTCTTCCAGTCAATGACATCACCAGTACCAGGTACAAAGCAGTCAATGTGTGCCTTCATTCCGTTGTATTCAACGGCAGTCTCAATCATTACATCTTTGTTGTCTGCTAAAGCTCTTTCAATTTCTGCGTGGATAGCAGTACCCATAATTGCAGCAAGTTTTAATTCGTTGTTGTTAGTTTCAGGTTGGTCGTTAAGTCTGTACCAAACCTTACGACGACAGCCACCTATCTCTGATGGTCCTATCTGTACCTGTGTAGACCGTGAACGCTTAGCATCTCCTGCACGCAGTGCAGTCAGTAGTAACTCTTTAGGATCAGTAACCATTTAAGGTATCAATCATCTGGCTAAATGCTGTCAACATCCCACGAGTATATTCATAATTTGGAAAGCTCTCTTTACATAAAGGACAGCTAGTGGATGCAACTTCTTTGCGTTCTAATACACCGTAATAAACAGATGCACGTTGTTCTATATGTTGTTTAAGTTTTTCTTTTAATTCTTTTTCAAGAAACTGTGGCATAGCACTAAGCCTGCCTGTTTCTAACGCCTCATTAATGGCGTAATCAATTGTCTTTTCCAAAGCTCCTCCTAGAACCGTTCTTGGACCACCAACTGTAAGGGCTTACCAGTGTTAGCGTCAAGTACCGACGCGATCTCCACTGCCTTACGGGCGTGTCGCTTAGCGTAGGCTAGATCAATATCAGGTTTGATAACTGAAGTAAGGTAGCCAAGAGCAAACTGCCCACCACTACCAATGCCATACGCTCCGTTATCTGCTTGGAAAAAAGAGAGATCACAAGCAACACGAAAGATGTTACCGTTAAAAGCAAAGAGATAATCAAAACCGCCATCTTTGTCCACCTTGTTGAAGTCGTAGTTGTTGTCGTTAAAAGTTTTAATCAGGCTTGGTATTACTTTCTTACCCATAAACTGCACGGGATCTTCACCACGATAGGTAGGTGATTTCCAGTTGTAGGAAAGTATGTCACCAGGTCGTGTGTCACCTGAGATTGCAATGAGAAACTTACCTGCAGATACGATCTTAGGTGTTGATGTAGCTAAGGTAACGAGGTTGTCTTCTGTTATCTGCGAGTCTGCGACGAGCAACGCAAAGTCAATGCCTTGTATACCTGCAATGGTAGTCATTGAAATACTTTAACATAGTAACGGCGTGTCGTCGCAGAGCGACACTACCTGTGTAGTTACAATATGAGCGAAGCGAATCAACAGTACAGTGGCCCTCGCGGGCCTAAGAAAGCGAGGAACAGGGAGTATGCGTCTCCGTCTACCAACCCTGCCGTTCTTCCGTCGCTCTACAGATACCCTTCCTGAGCCTTTTGGGGCCGATCTGCGGGGTTTAGGACCTCTCCACGTCTGTCCGTGTGGGTCGCAGGTCTTTAACGTTATGGCAGCCTTTGAAGATTATGAACTCAGTTGGTACTTCCTTGATGGTACCTGTGTTTCCTGTGGAAATCTAGTCACAGTTCCCTGCCCAGTAGATAGTCCAGAACACTACCGGTAAAACAAAGAAAAGCCCCCCACCTTCCCGTTAGGGAAAGCAGGGGGCATAGCCTCGCAGTCAATAATTACTTATCTAGTACTAAACCAAACTCTTCTTCTGTTCTATCTGCCCACTTAATAGCAGGAGCAGCAACTGCACCAATGAGTACTGCATACTCTGGTGCAAGATCTGTTAGTAGTGCGATACCCATAGCTACTGCAGCACCTGCAACAGCACGGATGTATGACTTAACTACAGCCTTTTGTTTCTTAGTGATTTTGAGTTTCATTACTTACTCTCTTTCTTTTTGGGAAGCGGTTTAACTGCAGCTTTGATTTTGCCTGCTGTCTTTGGCTCACCGAGCCAAGGAAACCAGGGTGATGTGTCATTGCCACAGTTATCTTTGATTGAAATATGAATATGTTTGTTGTGCGGATTGGAACCTGTGTAATCTCTGGCTCCCTTTTCTTTGGACCAGATCTTACCTTTAAAGATTAAGTACTTCACACGTGGGTCATCTTGTAGTTTGACAAACAAAGGTGTGCAGTTAAATGCAATTGGATCGTGTGTAATATCTACAGCAAAGCCTGTGTTGTGGTCTGAGTCTGGGCTCTGACTAAGGTGTGCTCGTGATGGAAGCAAGCCATCTGATGCAGTCCTTCGCTTTGGCGCTATCGCTGTAGCTTGACGCAACGCTGCAATAGCAGCAGGTGTTGCTCTCTTTGCAATCTTCTTCATAGTTATTTCCTTTCAGAAAGAAGTACGAATATCTGGTCCACTCTTTCCTCTAACCTATTGACCTGGTCTTTGACCGAGCCGCCTCCATTGGGGCGAAGTTCATACAGGTAGTGCTTAACCATCCAACGGATGCTAAGGCCAACAGTTCCTGCGATGGTCGTTACGGCAGCGGTAAGTGCAGCCCAGTCTTGGATAGACATAGTTCTCCTATGAGATGGAGCGAACAGTTACGAGAAGCATCCCGCCATATCCGCTGTAGCGTTTATCAGTTGGTGTTTTGTTAATGAAGTCAATCTCTTCAATGATACCTGTGAACTGTTCATTAGTTCTAAAGTCTGTGATAACCAAGGTATCGCCATTAGATTCAATTGCTTCAAGAGCTGTTAATCGGTCAAAGGCAAAGCCTTCATAGCCTGCCTTGTTACCAAACTTATCTGACTCGCTGTCATAGCAAGATGTTGGGAACTGAATCAATCGTTGACGTGGAATAGCAGCTAACACCTTTAACTGGTAGCCGGTAAACAACGGTCCCTTACTGCTATCTGTTGTGGATCTAGTAATGTTAAATTGGAAGCCAAGGTATTGCTGTGCTCCAGGTGGGTATGGAATACCGACATCTCCGATAGTAGTTCCCTGTGCAAAGGAGCCAATATTAAACTCTGCCCCTGTTGGTGCAATAGATGTAATGGATAGTCCACCATCTTTTGTATCAAAGCGTGGTGTTACATACTTAAAGATTTTATTTTCAAGAGTGTTGTATCGTACAAAACCTGTACGTAGATATCCACTAGGTACCTTAACTGATTCATTTTCTGCATAGATATTATTACCTGAACTAAAGGCAGCTCTATCTGATGTGCCATAGAAAGCAACTTGGTTAGATGAGACAGAAGTACCTAATGCAGTTAGGTCCCAAGCCCAAGGATAGACCAATGATCCAGGGATAGTAGGTGCTGCTAGGTCAATCTTTACTAAACCTGATTCACCATCAATCTTAGTTGCAACGTATGCATAACTGTCTCTAAAGGCTACGTTAAAGCACGGTGCATCAGAGAATAGAACTGGCCCATAGGAGATGTCTCCGTTGCCATCTGCAACGCCTACTCGTACACCTTTACTTGTGCAAAGCACTGCGTAGGTTCCAAGATATGTATCAAGGAAGTTAACCTGCTCACCTGTAGGCATATCAATAATGACGGTAGGTGTGGTCAGTGTTGGAAAACCTAAAGCGTTAGGTGTTGCTGCATTAGATGTAATCTTAAAGACAGATGATGAAGTACCGTTGGTGTCGTAGCCAGATACATAGATAGCCTGTGGTCCTTCTGATATAGATGACCATACCCAGTTAGCGTTAGGGTGTGTATACAAGGCTGTAGGCAAAGCTGCAGCACCTGTGGCGTTAGCGTTTAACTCATAGAGTACGTTACCAATAGCAACAATAAGACGTTGTTTGACATAGCGAAGTGTTGCACGAGTGACAGCACCTGCGTTATAGATAACGCTATCTGCAGGAGTGGTACCCACTGATCCTCTGTGGATTGTTGTACCGTTGATGAAGTAGTAATTGTCTCCATCGGTAGTAAGTGACAAGATAGTCGAAGCGGTACCAGCTTGAGTAATAGTAGTTGTGGTACCACCTGTTGTAATCTTCTTTAACGCAGAGCCATCTGTAACAAAGATACAGTTATCTGTACCATCGTTTAGACCAATCATCTGAGCAGGTGCAGACCCTGCATAGGCAGAGGCTGTTGCATTAAGCAGAGTAATCTGACCTTTAGTAAATACATCTACACCTTTAGATGAAGTAAACTGAAAGCGCAAAGACTCATCTTGAGCTGGCTCAAAGTATTTAATACCTGCCCCTAAATGGAAAGATGACTGAGATCTAAGCCACCAACCTGTGAGTGTTTGCTCACCAGGCTCGCGTGTAGTATCTAACTGTTGCTTACGATACTGAGCAGTTACCCTACGGTAAGGCGAGTTGTCATCGTTGAGCAGGAAGAAAGGTTGACCTGCAATAGAAATATCGTAGGCTACACCAGTGGATTGATAGGTTTGATTGTTAACCGGATTACCAATAGTGGTAACAATCTTTTCCGTAATATTCGCGCCGTAGGCCACTGGCTACTCCTTAGATTGATGTGGAAATTACTTAGTTAAAGCTGCGATCTCTTCAGTAGTTAGGCCAAGTCCTGCTAACTTCTCGTTAGCTGATGCCTTTGCTGCCTCTACTGCAGCCTGTGTTACCTCACGCTCTGCCTCTAATGAAGCGTATGCTGCTGCATCTGCTTCACGTTGTGCGATCTCTTCTGCAGTCAAAGGACGTTCTGTAACTTCCCCTGTTGCACAGTTAACTTCGATTGCTATTGTCATTGTTTCTCCTTATGAGTTCTTGATGCCGTATAGGGTTGCTGTTGAGTATTGGGCAAGGTTGCCCGCATCAGGTGTTAAAGTTATTGAAGATATTGCCGCACTATCTGCCCAACGCCAAGCATATAAAGCCAACCAATTTTTTGTACTAGAATTTTGCTCGCTGGCGTTATCTACGGATATTGATTTACTATTTGAACTAGCATAATTTGTAATATAAACCGAATCGTTACTAAATGTGCTTGTTGTTCCAGTTGTTCCAGTGTAATAAATATCTATACCAATGCTTGAGTCACTTCCAACAGTGGTTCCATCATAAGCATATAGTCTTATAGCAGAATAATTACTTGACGAACCATTAAATGTAACTATGGCAGCACGATCATTTGCATTACCTGTAGTCGTAGATCTTAAAGAAGTGTATAAAACTAAATCAGTGTAGGTAGATGGAATAGAACTAAAAGTTAATGAAGCCACACCACCTGAGCCAACAGTATTAGATGCAATGAGTTCGTATGTACTAGGCATAGTTAGGCCGCCTTAATTCCATAAATAGTAAAAGTTGAACCAGCAATAAATGTGCTTATAGAAGCAGAAAAATCTAATTGTGTAATTGCATTAGTATTGCGCCATAAACCTAAAGTGGCTCTAACTGTGTTAGATGCAACATTTGTTCTAGTAAGTACAGTTTTATTTGTAGTAGTATTAGAATAATTCATAAATTGCCATAGAGTATTTGAAGTTGTCGTATTCATCGCACCAAGAATTAAATAACTTTCATTATTTGCTCGCGATATACCTGCAACAGAACCAGTACCTATTAGTAGAAGTCTAGAATAATTTGAGCCAGTATCACCATTTGTTCTTACTCTTACTGATTCAAATCCACCTGTGGAAGCGCCACTGAACACAGCAATTAAATCAGTATAGGTAGATGGGATAGATGAGAAAGTAACTGATGCAGCAGCAGACCCTAAAGTCTGCGTTGCTATCGGTTCGTATGTGGCTGGCATTATGCTCCTTTTATTCCATAGAGTGCAAAAGATGAATATTGAGTAATTAAAGTTCCGCCACCAGAAGTAAAAGTTAATGATGATATGGCAGATGTATTCATCCAAAGAGAACTGTATAAACCAAGTTCTGCTAATCCAGAAACATCATTATCCTCTATCCCACCAAGATCGCGGATTGTTTTATATTTATTAGTGTTTGCATAATCTAAAATATCCACTACCCCAACACCAAAAACATTTGCTGTAATAGAATTGCTTGGAAAACGACCAATTGAAGCTCCTGTAGTAGACGCAGAACCCGAAGCAAGAACGCTAGAAGCCACAGCAACTAATTGGTGTGTGGCGTAATTTGCACCGCTATCACTATTTGCTCTCATAACAAAAGACTCTGTTCCATAAGAAGTACGATTACCTCTTCCCAAAATTCTTACTTGTAAATGAGAATAAGTGCTTGGAATAGAAGTAAAAGATACAGATGATGAGCCACCAGAACCAACAGTTACAGTAGCAATAGACTCAAATGAACCACTAGCAACTAACTTAGATGATGCAACAATTCCAAGAATTGAAGTCATTAGGAGATATCTCCGATCACGTACCAGAGATCCGTTCCTGCCTTAATCAAAGTAGCAGCTGAGTACTGAGCACGTAGTACAGGGGCAGCAGCTACAGCACCAGTTGATAGGACAGTAGTTGTACCGCTTGTGACAGCGTTGATAGTTACAAGGCCAGCACCGATAGCAATGATATTGATTTGAGTTCCAATAGGAAAGGCAACAGATGCATTCGTTGGGATTGAGTAGGTCTGAGCAGAGGCATTGCTTGCCGTGATTAACTCATTGTCTCCATCACCTAGTACAAAAGTGTAAGTAGTACCAGTCTTTGCATCAATGGTAACTCTGTTAAAAGTACCCGTTAGAAAATTCTTACCTGGCATTTAGTTACCTCCTAGGAGTAGTTGTGCTTCTTCTGCGGTTAAACCTAAACGGTCAAGGATTACTTGACGTGCAGTTGCCTTTACTTCGGCTTCGGCTTGCTTTGTTATCTGCTCTGCTTCAAACGCTTCTCGCACTGCTTGTTCTTGTGCGGTCTCATCACGCTCTGTAATCGTTTCTTCGCCTGTAATTACATTAAATTCTTTTTCTGTAATTTTCATTTATTTATCCTCACGCGCTCGTATAAACATAAACTGTTCCAGCATCAAAGTTTCCAGTTTCTGAATTGACAGAAATGCTAGAAATCGTGCTTGCTGAATTATAGTATCCGCAACCATAATAGGCGCGAGCGCCTACTACACCTGATGAGGGTTCTCCTGCACCAAAGAATGTGTATTGTTTAACACCAGCAGAATTTCCACCCGTAAGAACAATCCCACCTCTAACACTTGAATCTGCTCCAGTAGTGCTCATTTGACCAATATAAATTTTATTAAAAAGGTCTGATAATCCAGAAATCAAAGAAGCTGTGGTAGTAGTAGAACGAAGTTCTGCACCTGCTAAGAAATAATTTGAGGCTGTGTCTGTATTTAATCTAACGCTAATAAGAGAATTTGCGCTTGCTGAACTTGCGTTTTGAACAATGACCATAATTTTATCTTTGCCACTTATGCCTGAAACCGTTACAGTTTGTGAACCTGTTAATGCAGTACCGCCTGCGTTAAGTAATGACCAATTTGCACCAGTTGCAGGAGTAGCCCATTTTAGTCCAGTGGCTGTCGAGCTGTCGGCTGTGAGGACTGTGTCATTTGCACCAACGGAGAGGTTAGCAGGGGTAGCAGCACCACTTGCTGCAACGATAGAACCTTTAGCAGTAAGAGTAGACTTAGGAATATCTGTAGATACTGTAAAAGATCCAAGAGATAAGATAGTAAGACTATCGCTTAATCCAGCTCCACCTGTAAGAACTACTGATGTTCCATTGCTTGCTGCATAGTCTGTAGTGTTGGCAAGCAAGGCACCATTAAGGTAAACCTGAACTGCGCCAGCAGTATAAGAAAGAGTATTTCCATTTGCGTCAGCACCAGAGAAAGTAGTCTGTCCTGCTGTTGCTGTGTACTGATATGTAGTTAGTGTATTTTGTCCACCACCTGCATAAGATAGGGCGGTCCAAGTTGATGAACCTGTACCTATCTTAAACTTTCCTGTATCTGTTTCAAAGCCTAACTCACCAGCAGCCAGTGTTGGGTTGGTGGAAGTCCAGCTTGAGGCGGTGCCTCTACGCACCTGCATCTGTGTTTGAACTGGCATTAGTTGTTTCCTTCTTTTGTAGTTGCTGGTTTATTTAGTTGTATTCTCAAGGTGTTCCACCATCTATAGTTGGTGTAGATCCTGGAGGAGTAGTTGATTGAATTGCTTGGTTAAAATAATTAAGGTCATCGCTAGATAGTACGTGGCGCACTGTGGCACCTGCTGCGTGTACTACGCCAGCAGTGCCTGCTTCTTCTCTAGTAATGGTAAATGAATCACCTGAGCGAGCAGTTATGTAGCAAATTTCTTCGCTTGTTGTATCAGGATCAATTGCTACAGTAAAGATATCACCAGAAACAAGTGTGATACCACCAAGTAAGGTTGCACCAGTACCTGTTGCCACTGTCATTGTAGTAGCGGTAGCTGAGATACCACCTGCTGCAAGTGTTGTATCTATAGATACCGAGGAGTATTTGCGTACGGTCATTTGTTTTCCTTATTTCGTATAATGAACGCGGATTGGGAAGCGATCTTGTAGCTTGGTTGATTCTTCATTAAGACGCTGTTGGTATAGCGCATATACATATTTAGATGCAGATGCTCCAGCAGTGGATGGTAGTTTGGTGTCGTTGATATCTGCTTCTGCAGATGAAAGGTTGATACGACCTGTATCAAGGTATGATAGAAGTCTGGCTGCTGCACCTAGTGTTACTACATCTCGTGATGATTCAGGTAGACCAGTAACTGTTGCAAAGTCATCATTGGCATTAGTTAAGTTATTTGGAATCGTTGAGTAGTAAACCTGCACTGTACGACCTGGAACAATCTTGTCATAAAGGCTAAGAGTTCTTGTTGTATTAAATGCTGAGACGTTAGCCATACGGTCAATACGCCATCTGTTTACCGGTAGCCACTCTCTGGATGGTCCAGGTGTCTGCCAAGAAATAAACAGTACATCTCGTGCATCATCAGGTAGTGCATAAGTAATCTGCGCTGCATTAAATGTAAAAGTAGTTGAGGCTACCTGAAAGAGTTTAGGATAGAAAGAGTTGATTGTATCGTTGATAGCTTTCTTAACGTTGACCTTTGGAAAGGTTGGAGTCAAAGTAACCTGTGCGTTTTCTGCGTGAGGTGAAGGAGTAGTGCCACCGTAGCCACGACCAAAGCCTGGGATAGCGTTAAGAGTTAAGTTAGTTTTATCAAAAGTGTTAATCCAGATAAGTTCATCATCAATTTCAACAACACCTTTAGCAAGGTTTTCTGAGTTACCAATAGATATATTAAGTGCTGTAGTGTTAATGCCACCAGGGTTAGTCAAGTAAGTAATGCGATCTTGACGCAAGGTATAACCAGATAGGTTAGTTCTTACCTCATCAACTAATTGAGCGAACGTACTCATACTTTACTCCTGTAATACTCTAGGTTTTTAATTAGTCTTTCATCCTTCGGTGATACCTCTACTGCCTTTTGCCCGTACTCAAGTGCCTCTTTAAAGTCACCTAACTGCCAAGCACTTACTGCTACTAAGTCATAGGCCATATGGCCCCACGCCCAGTTCTCTGCTAAGAACTCTGTTGGCTTAGTGTTGTATTCCAAAGCTTTCTTTGAAACCAAGTTACACTCAGCCCACTGCTTTTCCATATAGTAATAATTAGCTAACGCTAAGACTGATTCTCTACTAGCCCACTCTTCAGTAGACTTGATGAACCACTCTTCTTGATTACTAGGATCTGCCTTAGCCAAAATTCGACAAGCTGCACTACGCTCTTGTTTAAAGATTGATAGCTCCAGATACTTTGTCAAAGATTCTTTAGCCTTATCCCACTGCTGGTGATAAGACTGTTCTCTACCTAAGTAGTAAAGGTTACGAGCATCAGGTAGTTCTTTAACTGCCATCTCAAGTAACGGTAGGTAATGTCCACGAGACTTAGTTCTATCCTGCAAGTGATGGATCTCAAATCCATCTATGCGTTCTTTAACTTCTTCGTGTTCGCCATACCACTGAGGCACTTCGTGTATTGGATAGTGCCATCTAATACCGTTACGCCTGTGTACTTTAAATCCATCAAACTCTGTAGCAACAGAGCCATCATCATTAAAGGCTTCTATGCGCCGGTATGATGGTCTATCTATACCCTTAGCGTGAGCATCCTCTAAGTGCTTACGCCAACCAGGTGCAAGCACCTCGTCTACATCTAAGGCTATGCAGTAATCTGCATCTTGTGGAACTACTGCCAGTGACGCGTTCCTCGCATCATCAAACCTAAATGGTGAAACCCATATCGGTACCACAGTAATTCCAAGTTCTCTTGCCAACTCAACGGTTCTATCTGTTGATCCTGTATCTGCAAGGATGTGGTAGTCGGCTTCTTTACTTGATTCATACCAACGTTCAACGTGCTTATCCTCATTCTTAGAAATTGTATATACAGCTATCTTCATTTATACCAACTTAAGTAGTCAACATCTTTTAACATTAAGTCTGAGTAACTTGGATACTGCTTTGCCAATGGTGGTCTAGCAGCGTATGCCTTACACCCTCTATGTAGTAAACGATATGCTACGTCTATATGCTCTGGGTAATCTCTACCTTGAGCAAGTGCCTTATCTTTAAACTTAGGATTAATACAGTAAGCGTGTAGTGATGATGTATCCATAGCCCTAACCATTAGATGGTTACAAGGCTGGCTGTTTAACAACACTGCACCTAGATAAAAGATATCCCAATCTGCAGGTAGATTATCTATGAACTCAGCAAAGCGTTCATTAAACTCTTCCATAAACAACGCATCATCTTCCAGAATAAGCGTAAGCCCTTGGCTTTGTTCTAGCACTGCAAGGTGGCTTTGTCTGCAAGCCTGTATCGGATCTATCTTTTGTTCTACTGCATCTACTGCGCTAAATCTTTCGTACTCAATACCTAGCTCTTTTAACTGAGCATCTAGTATTTCCATACGATCTGTTCTGCGGTCTAAGTTTATTACTACGACCTTATCAAAAAACTCATTGACTTTCATTAGTCAATTCTATCAGGGAGTTCCACCATCTATGGTTGTGACCCAGATAGTATCGTAATCTGTAGAACTATTTTTAGCTAGGAAAGCACCAGTTGCTCCACCTGCTGCAAGGCCTTGTCCTGTAGCACCAGTAGGACCGGTAGGTCCTGTTGCCCCAGTTGGCCCTGTAGGACCGGTAGGTCCGGTTGCACCAGTAGCACCTGTGGAACCAGTAGCTCCTGTTGGTCCAAGTTGTGTATACATAACTTGAGAGGCTGTAAGGATGACGCTAGGAACTGCTGGTCGAGTAGGGCTTGTTCCTGCAACATCTGCAACTAATTCTAAATCTGTATCAGATGTTCGCCATACCAATTCAATATAATCGTTGGCGTTAAGTTCAGCCATATAATTCCAAGCAGCAACTGTTTTAGCCGCTGCTGCGCCACCTGAAACAGTTACAATAGTATTGCTATCTGCGATGTCGGTTCCATTTTTACGGAACCAGATATCAACAGTGTCAGTTCCACTACCAGATACTCTGTCAGCCTGAGCAGAAAATTGAATATCATAAACACCTGCATAGGCAAATGTAAGTCGTGAGTTAGAAACAATACTTACACCATTAGAATCTGGATCAGTATTATTGTAAGTAATTGGGTAAGCAGTTGTTGTGTTTGCCGCTACTTGATCTTGGGTTGACCAAAAAGAACCCCAATAGCCTAAAGTTCCACCAGCGCCTGTTGCTCCTGTGGCACCTGTAGCACCCGTAGGACCTGTTGGACCCGTAGGACCCGTTACTCCAGTGGCCCCTGTAGGGCCTGTAGCGCCCGTAGAGCCTGTAGGACCGGTAGGTCCAGTACTTCCTGTAGCCCCTGTAGGACCTGTGGCTCCTGTTAAACCTTGTGGACCTGTAGGTCCTGTGTCTCCTGTTGGTCCTGTTGCTCCAGTAGAGCCAGTAGGACCTGTCGGTCCTGTACTGCCTGTTGCTCCTGTATCGCCCGTAGGGCCTGTGCTTCCTGTGGCTCCAGTAGGTCCTTGTGGTCCAGTTGGGCCTGTAATTCCTGTAGGACCTGTGGGTCCTGTAGATCCAGTGGCGCCAGTGGCACCTGTTGGGCCTGTGGCTCCAGTCGTTCCAGTAGCGCCAGTAGCCCCAGTAGGGCCAGTGGTACCAGTAGGGCCAGTAGGCCCAGTGTCTCCTGTTGCACCTGTTGTACCTGTACTTCCAGTCGGTCCCGTAGGGCCAGTTGGTCCAGGGAGGGTTGATGTTGCACCCGTTGCCCCTGTCGCTCCAGTTGCACCGGTTGGTCCTGTTGGACCTGTAGGGCCAGTTACTCCTGGTGTTCCCTGTGGTCCTTGATCTGCAGAAAATACTACAGAAGTCTGCGGTTGTACAGATTCAATAATTATAAGTGTGTCACTCATACTGTAACCCCCGCAGTAACTAAGAACTGTCCTTCAAGGATTCTTGTAACTACAGAACCTTGGTATAAGACAAAGTCATATTGATATGGCTCTGCTTTAATATTAGTAGCTGTATTAGAAAATGTAACTGTAGCTCTACCGTTGGGAGCATCAAGTACAATTCCACCGTTGGCAGTAGTTGCCAATAAAGTTGTAGTTGTAGATCCAGCAAAAGGACGAACAGTCATAGTTGCTGTGTAGCCAGCCAAGTTCCAAGGACCAGTAACTGTATCCTTGATCTGAAACTGAAAATTAAAAGTAGTTGCTTGTGGCGCTACTAGGTTATAGATAGCGGTCAATTCTCTACCTCTCGCAACGCTGCTGCAGGCTCTAGGCCAACAGTGCCAGCAAGTTCATTACATACACCAGCAATATCTAAGTAGTTGACTCCTACGGTATTGCCAGCAATAAGGTTAATAACACCGACTAAATCTGTGGTTTTGCCTAATGAAACAGATCTAGCTGCTGCCCAAGCCTGAGCTGCACCTGCCTGATCTTTGTAGGAAGAGTAAGGTGGGTAAGTAGTACCACCGCCATTTGCTAGACGATTCAACTCATCGTTAAGTGTTGAACCATCTCTACCGTATTGCGCCACCTTGACTCCCTACTTCTTCTTGGATTTTTTAGCAGCCGCATTATCAACTAGATTAGGATAAGGACGACCTGCTGCTTTTGCCTTTGCTTTAGCACTTGCTTTCTGTGCTGGTGTTAATTTCTTTGAAGTCTTATTAGGATTTGGTTTATCCCAAAATTCTTTCTTCTTCATTTGGTTTTCTTCTTAGCCATCTTTGCCTCAGATAAAGCAATAGCAATTGCTTGCTTCTTACCTTTGACTACTGGGCCTTTCTTAGATCCAGATCGTAATGTGCCACTTTTAAACTCGCGCATTACTTTGGCTACTTTAGTTTTCTTTTCTGCTTTCTTCACTTAGCTTCGCTACCTTCAGCCGCTTCTGCGCCTGCCTTGTAAATTAGGGCATCAGCCTTTGGAGAACCTGTTTGTAGGTCATCATATGTTGCATATCCGCAACCACAGTTAGCGCACATTACTTGCTCACCGTTTTCTTTCCTGCAGCAAACTTTGCTGTGTTACCTTTTGTGTGTGCTGTCTGTCCACCTGCAGGCATAGAAGCAGGAATCATTGCCTTAGATCCCATACCGAAGCCCTTAGAGTTGGTTGACTCTGCAGCGTTTCCTTTATCTGATTTCATTATTGCTCCTATTTTTTCTTGGTTTTGTTTCTAGCAGAGATTGCTGCTGCTTTACTTTTAGCATCAGCCTTACTACTTGCTCCCCACGCTTGAAGCGATAGGAGTAATCTTGTTGGCTCACCGTTAGGCTTGCGCTCTGGTCCTGCAGCGTTACCCATACGAGCAAGGAAAGATGCTCTGCGTGGGTTGTCGCCAGACTTAACTGGTGGCTTGAGGTTAGAGCCTTGTGCCTTAGCACTAGCACGTCCCTTAGCGTTAAGACCGCCTTTAGGATTCTTACCTTCTTTACGTTGCCAAGCTGGAGTTGTCATAGTTACACCGATAACTTATTGCCGTCAAATGCGTTGCCAGTTTCATTGCTGAATCTAACTGCAGCATCAATGTCTTTTTGTTTTGTTGAGATTGGCTCAATACCCTGACGTGTTGCGTCATAGTAAGAACCTAATTCTTTGTCGTGTTGCTTAGCTGTTGGGATACCTTTACTGTTTGCAACCCCTACGCTTAGTTCTAGTTCACCAATCTTGCAACCAAAGCAACCCTCTACATACTCTGGGTGCTTTTGCTTTCTATGTAAAGTCATTTATACCACCGGAGTTACGTAATCGCCGTAACCTGCGTCTATGAGGATTTGTGCTTGCTCATCTGTAATCTCCTGAGTGTGACCACCAAGGATGTAGAAGTCTGCATCAAACAAAGTATCTTGATATGGATACAGTGTTGCTTCAACGTTAGTACCGCTGACAATCAAAGTTACACCACGAGCAATATCTGTGATGAACGGGTTAATCGGTCCATCAAATGTACCGCCAACAATTGCACGTGCTGCAATACGTGAGTACTTATCAGGCCAAGCCTTACCTGCGTTCCAGGTCTGATACTCCCAAGGAGTAGTTGCTATGTATGCCATTTTATCTCCCTAGTTAACTGACTGATGAGCAGGGCCACGTATTCGCCGTAGAAACCCTGCTCACCCGTTAATCAACTAAATGATTATCCGTTTGTTGCAGCAGATTGAATCTGATACAACGCTGCTGTACGGAGTAGGTTGAATCCACCGAAGTAGTACCAACCGATTGTGTGGAAGCGACGGAGCGCATCGATCTGGGGTCCGATAACTGTTGAGATATCTTGTCCCTGAGCTTCAGCGAGTGCTTCACGTCCTGCGACAACTGCCTTGTAGACGTTGACTGCAGGTGATTGTGTGTTTGCAGCAAAAGGCACACGAGGTGTCTCTACTACGAAGGCGCCTTCAATTACGCCGACTGCGCCAGCCACGAATGGTGTGCGGTCTGTGTACTTTGATAGCTCCTGGAATCCACCTGTACCAGTTTCAGCACGAAGATCGGCTGTCTGACGTGGGTGTAGGTATGCTGCATATAGTTCGCCGATACGAGGCAAAGCCTTGTTTGTGCGAAGTTCTGTTACAGCCTGACGGATATCAGAAACGGAAATCAACATTGACGATGTGATCGTGTTTGTTGTTGTTGCTGTACCTGCGTAGATGATGTTAGTTCCTGAAGTAAGAACTGATGCTACTACTGCGTCAATAGAATCTGCAGCGTTGTATGCAATGATATCAGCAAGTGCTGTATCTACATCGTTGAAAGAAGTTAGGTTTAACTTCTTAGTTGTTGTTACGGCTGAGCCGTACTCATTGAGTGTTACTGTAACCTGGTTTGGGTTACCAAGAGCAATTGAAGATACATCTGATGCTTCTGTCAATGTAGATGTTGCTTGCGCTAAATCTGAATAGATAGAGAATACAACTGATGAACCTGGCATTGCTTGCTGTACTGGCTTGACATCAGCAAGAGCACGCATAACAGGGATTGAACGCAACGCCATTCGGACGTATTGGTCATAAGCTGTTCTTACGAGGTTGCTGATGGCGGAGGTACCGGTTAAGGAACCATCTGGAATTGCCATTAGTTATGCCTTTCGGTTAGTTGGTTTAGAGCCCAGACTGCCTAATTACTTCGTCAAGTTCTTCCTTAGAAGTAGCTGACATAAGTTTGCGATAAATGTCATCACCAGAGTCAGGAGTTATCCCTTGTCCAGTTACTCTATTCATCTTCTGATAAGCGTCTTGCGTTGCTTGATCTACAACAGGCTGGTTTGATTCAGTGGTATCTAGTCCGAATACGTCACCGTAATCGTCTAGCCACTTAGACAAAGACTCCTCAGTTGGGTCTAAGTCCTGTGGTATGAACGCAGAAATTTTCTTGTTCACACCGCGAGCTTCGAGGACATCCTTAATGGCTCGTTCACGTTGCTGCTTGTTTAAGGTTTCAAACTGTGACTTTAGGTCAGCTAGTTCTTTTTCCTTTTGCTTATTTGCTTTTCGCAGTTGCTTAACGACATCATTAGATTCAGTTGTTACTTCGTCTTCGTCGTCCTCGTAGTCGTAATTGGACATAGTCCGTCTCCCTTATTAGTTAATCGCAGGCCTCACATAGATTTGGGGAAATCTGTGTGGCTCCCACTCCTGGTAATTATTGTCGCTCTACTGGGCCAGTCGTTCCAGTAGCAGGTTTATTTAGAAAGCGCCAGCGCCAGAGTTTCTGGCTAGAGCACCTTGTGCTAGTCCTGATTGACCACCGAAAGTGGCTTGCTCAAGTGCTGTTAGTTTCTTGCGCTTTTGTGTTGCTTCTGCTGCACCTGATGTACCAAAAACTTCAGCAGTAGCTGTTGCTTGGTTGTAAGGTGCTTCATTGTAAATCTCAGATAGTGCGCTACCACGTGGTGCCATTTGTGCTACATCTGCAAAACCTTGTTGTGCTTGTAACTTAGTTACACCAAAGCCTGCTAGTTCTTCAGCACCTGCTGCAGATGTTGCAAGTCCCTGTGCTAAGGCTGCTCCACCAATCTCGGCTGCTGCAACCTTGCGTTGAATATCCTTAAGTGCGTTCTTAGGATCAAGTGAGTAGGCCAATATTTCACCATTGCCAATACCTGGATAGAATGTTTTAAGAGCCTGTAATACTTCTGGATTAGACTTTAACACTCTGTCTTGTGCTGTAATCAAACGCTCTTCAAGTTCAGTTGCAGATACATCTCCACCTAGGAGTTCATCAAAACCAATCTGCTTTCCAGTGGAATCTTTAGCATAGTATGTGGCAGGTAGCCCATAGTTACGCATAACGTTCTGATACTGGTCTTCAAGTTGAATATACTCTGCTGGGCTAAGTGCAGATAAACCTGCAGCTATACGCTTTGCGTTAGCAGAAAAACGTGTTTGATATTCAGGTGTCTGAGATAGAGCCAAACGTAAAGACTCACCTTCTGATATACCTGATTCAAATAAAGTTCTTAAAGGACTAATTAAAGAAGATAGACCAAGTCGAGTTAATTCAGAAGCAACTGTGTCATAAATTGATTGACGTCTTTCTTGTTTTTCAGAATCAATAAGATCAACATTTGTCTTTAATCCTTTGTCTGATCCACCTAATCCTTTATCGCTATTATAAAGATTTTGTAGACTACCTAAATCTGATGCAGTAATTCCAGAGGCATCTGCATTTAGATCAGGTGGAAATGAACCGTTGTTTGAATCCATATACGCACGGATCTCACCTAATGTATAGATACCTGTACCGCCACTACCAAGTATTACTCCGCTGGGTCCACTGCCAGGAGCGCCACCTCCGAGTGCCTGATTGATTGGAGTAATGTTACCCTTGTATTTTGCATTTGGATCTTCTGCTTTTTGTAATAAATTAAGTGCTGGTTTAGCAACAGTGTTTAATTGATTAATAAGACTACGAGCAACAGTTGCAATTTCTTTATTTCCTTGCTTTTTTGCATCAGAAAGCAAACTTTTTGCATTTGTCAACGCTTTATCAAACTCTGCCTGAGCTTTATCTACACCACCTGTAAATGCTTTTTTATTTTTTCCGTCACTCATTGTTTACCCCATAAATCCAAAGTCTTTAAGGACTGTTGTTAGTCCAGAAGATACTGTCTCACGAGCGTTATCTGTATATTGCCAACGTGGGTCCTTGCGAAGGGACTTCTTGAAATCAAAGAGTGTCATATTTCCCTTGTCAGTAATAGCGTTGGTAAGAGTCGGATCGTTAAGGTCAATCTTGTCCATTGGAATTTCCAAGATAGTAGCCATACTTTGACGGTATGGTTGATACACCTCAGTTAAGTCACTGCCTGCATCTAGTAATTTTTTAACATTATCTGGCATTGCATTTGCTGCAATAGCACGGATATTAGATTGTATAGTCTCTACCTTTTCACCGTTTTGAAGTCTAATTCTATAAGACTCAATTTGACTTGGGAGTAAAGTTAATCCATTATTTCTTGCAGTATCTTGCAAGATTTGAATATCAGGAATTGTTTTATCTTTTTTGCGTTGAGCAAACTCAGGTAATTTTTGTACTCTATCAGTAATCCATTGTCCTACATCAAGACCTTGGGTAGTCTGGCGAACGCCATTAACCATCTTAACTCTATTTGGATTCTTCTTTTGAGCTGCAATAAGACCAGGTGTAAGTTTTTTAAGTTCTTCTGCTGTTGCATCACGTTGAAGCTCTGCTTGGAAAATTTGATTAATTGCGCTCTTAGCAGTTGAAGGTGATGCTATCGTTCCATAATCAGTAAGATCTGCTGCACCTGATCCACCAGTCTTAGTGTTAAGAAGTTTGGCTGATGCGTCATCTGCTATAAATGATCTAAAGTCTTTACCCTGTAAAGACTTTGGTAATGATGATCTATCTCTCGCAATTCTATCAACTTCATCTTGGAAACGTAAAGAATATTGGCCATCTACTGGACCTTTGTAACCAAAATTCTTAGCAAAATCTCTTTGTACTTCTTCAAGAAGTTTAGAGTTTGCTGGGTCTGCTAAGGTTGAAATAAAAGAACTTAGATTATCTTCAGCTTCTTCTTCCGTACCTGCTTTCCCTTTAGAAGTTTCATCTTCTACTTGTGGAACAGGTATTCTTGGAGTGCCTAAAGGTTTTGGTTTTAGACCAGATGATACAGCAGTCTCGTAAGCAGCCTGTGCCTTACGGTAAGCAGTTTGATACTTTTCTTCACCCTTATATCCTTGAAGACTAAGTTCTGCTTCTTTAAGACCATCAATTGCTTTTTGGTAAACATTGCCAGCGCCTTTAGCGGTAACCTCTTTTAGTTTACCTTCTTCTTCAGCCTTTTTTAATTTATTAAATTCTCTAGTTAGGAGGTTTTTCTGAGTTTGAAACTTATTGTATTCAGCTTCTGCTTCTCTAATTTCAGCTTCTAATCCAAGAATCTCAGATTCTGTTTTTTCTTTAACTCCTTTAAGAAGACCCTTCTTCTTGAGAGTTTCTTTAGCACCACGAAGTTGAGCATAAAGACCACCGCGATTGGCACGACCATTAAGTCTGTCGTAGGCTTCTCTAGTATTTTTAGATACTTCTGGAAATTGTCTTTCAATCTCTTCAAGAGTCATTGTTATTTAGTCTCCGATTCCAGGTAATCTACTGAATAAAACATCATATGCTGCTTTAGTGTTTTCGTTGTATAGAGATAGTTCTCTTAGTCTAAGGATTGTATTATCCTTTAAGTTATCAATAATAACATTACTTACGTTCATAGCCTCAAGATTTGCTCGTTCTTCTTTGTAGTTCAAATAGGCATCACGTAGAGCGCGTAACCCTTTTACTACGTCTGGCCTTACTTGAACGTCTGAATCCAATAGAGCATTAAGTTCGTCAAGTGTTTCAAGACGCTTGATAGCCTTTTGGCTACCTTCTGCTAACTCTTGTGCCACAAGTGGACGACCAGCAAAGAATACTTTTTTCCACTCATCAAAGTTTTGGCGAATATTTCTACGCTCAAAGTCTACGACTGCAGTTTTTAATTCTTCTTCGTACTCATCTTTACGATCAAAGTATTGTCTTACATCAGATGCTGTCTGTACTTCACGAAGGTAATCATCTACTCGCTTATTCTGCATAAGACCGTTATCCTTCATAATCTTGTAGGCATCCCAAGAGAAACCTCCCTTATGAGGGATTAAGAAGCTAGCTGCAAAAGGATATTTCTTAAATAGTTCCTCGTTCTCAGCTACAAACTTACCAGATTCTTCTGCATATCTAAGAGGTGCAATAGACTTCTTTTCAGACTCTGAAACAGTAAATGGAATTTGATTTGGATACAATTCAACCCACTTAGCCATAGCCTCATTGTAATCTCCATCGTACTCTTCAATGAGTTTATTCCAAGTTTGCTTAAAGTTGGCTCGTCCGTTATCTGATATCCATTGAGCCATATCTGATTTAAGCGTTACTGCAGGTGATGCTGGAGCAAGGAAACCAAATACAAAACGAACACCTAAGATACTCATTACTGTACTCTTTATAGCAACACGGTATTCTTCCATCTCACCAGGAGTTGGCGGTATTAAGTTTCCTTCTTCATCATACTTCTTTGGTAGCCCATTACCTGATGCTTCAAGATAAGTAACAGCCTTACGCCAAGCTGATGCGTACTGTGAGTTACGATCATCTTGATCCATAGCTCCATAAAGGCGATTAATATGAGCCGGTAGGAAAGAAGATAGAATTGGTTGATCTACCGCATATTTACCCAGAGCATAACCCTTAATAGTATCTGCTACTCCAGGAGCACCAAGACCTGATATCAACTGAGTTATAGTTGCAAAAGAAATACCTGATATAGGACCAGAAAATGTAGGAACAATTGATTCTGGGTTCAAAGAAGGTGTAAGCATCTTAACTTTGGCACCAAATTCAATAGGAAACGGAACTTTGAACTCACTGCCAATACCTAAAGTATTTAAAGTGTTTTGAACTGCGTTATAAACAGGTCCAATTCCTGGGTAAACAAAGTAAGATTCACCCTGATCGTCTTGTTGAATCCATCCTGAGTGAGTAATACCTTCATAAGTTATTGCTGCACGCTGAATAGCCTCTGGATTGTACCTAACAACGCGATACATACGACGATAGAAGTCTTCTGTGGCACGATAGAACCGTGCAAAGTTACGTAAACCAAAAGCAAGCTGTGTACGCACTAGCGGATTATCTACATATTGTAAAGTTTGTTGTACTGCACGCTCTTCAACAACTCTTGCTAAATCTTTTTTGGCTCTTTCTGTAACAATGGCAAGGCCAGTTGTGTTTTCAGGGTCCATTCCTTTTGTATAAGATGAAACCCACGCATCTTCAAAGCCAGTGTCACGCATCTGTCTACGTATGTTAATCATTTCATTAAGAACAATAGGTTGACGTGACATACGGGCGTTGGCTAGACCTAAAAATGTCCATCCTTGATTCATTACATTAGCAGTAATCTCTCCCTGTGGTACAGCCGGTACAAGTGTTGGGCCAACTACAGAGGCAGGTAGATCAAAGTCATCTTTAGGTAGGTCATCTAAAGATAGACGACCAGTAACTATATAGTTTCCGTTTTTATCAACGGTACGAATTCTATTAAGTAGCTCAATGTTAAGAGAACCATCTCCACTTTTAGTGAAAAGTTCTTTAGCTCTGTTATGTGTCAGAGTCAACAGTTCATCTGATGACATCTGGGTAGATGCACGAGCATCTTTTAGGAACTCTTGTCCTGTTTTGGTCTTTAACCACTGACGAGCCACAGTTAAATAGTCATCTAGGTTGTCTAGGTTAGCAACAGCAATAGTACCTAGTTCATCATTAGCGTAATATCCAATACGCATAATTAGAGAATACATAGATGCTTCGTCTTGAGTGCTAACAGCCTTTACAGAGAAGGTTCTCTCACCCTTAGCGCGAGTTAAAGGTGTTTTTGGTTGCCCTACTTCAAGAGCGTGAACACGAACACCTGTTAGTTCGGCAAGGTTTGTAGCACGTGTAATATAATCTGCACCTGATACAAAGTTAAGACCACCTTCAGATGCTGTAGATAAGGCATCTTCAATATCGCCATACTTAATCTGCTCTTTAAGAAGTTCAATCTCTTCTTTGTTCATTTGCTTTAGTCCAAGAGTTGAACGTAGTCTGTTAAGACGACCTTCGTTAAGGACGCGAGCAAAGATCTCACGAGATTGTTCTGTTATTCCACCAGCTAGTTGTTTTCTGACTGTTTGAATCTCAGCAAGTTTTTCAGTATGTTGCGGAGTACCTTTAGTAAGATTGTCTAATTCTTTGTTAAGACCTGCAAGAGTGTTCTTGCCTTCTTCAAATTTAGTTTTAAGGACTGTTAACTCTTGTACATTCTTATCAACTTCTTTACGATTAAGAAATCTCATAGCAATTCCAAGTGGGTTATCAGCCCATCCTTTGACACCGTCAGCTTCTTTAACAGCCTGTAGGTAAGTATTAATACGTGTTGATAGCACACGTCCTTTTGCTAGGCCCCAAGGAGATTGACCAATTGCTAGGTTAACCATAAGGTCTTCACCTGCATTACGAAGAGCATAACGAGGTCCAGCCAAAGTAAGGAACGACCAAGCAGATGTCATCCTGTTAGCAAAGTTGCTATTGGCAAGACCAATTGCTGTTTGAAAAAGTCCAGTACGTGCTGCCGCTATATCAATATCTGCTACTGATGGTACAGTTACAAAAGGATTAAAGTCAGATGGTAATGATCCCATTTCTGGGTATGCATCATCTGCCTTGCTAATTGAGTGGATACTCTTTGTCTGACCAGTTGCCTGACGTGCAATGGCTTGGCCTGGAAGGTTCGTATTTAATCCACGTATTTCAGCAATAGTTTTCCAAAGACCGTAGTAAACTTCTTTTCTTTTACCAGTCTCTTCAATTGCATTAAATGCTTCTGCCAAGAGTTTTGACTCTCGTGTAGGTAGAACCATTACAGCCAAGCTGTAAATTTTATCTCCAGCATCAGCATCTCTGACGTTAAAAACATCATCTTTAAACATAGGAGCAATAGCAAGTTTTGCCTTGGCACGATCAATCTTATATTTAATATACGCTGTTGAAAACTTAGCAATATTCTTTGGATTTGTTCTAGCCGTTACTAAATCAATAACAACCTTTTGATTGTCAATAATTGTTTCGGCTATACCATCAGTAGTTGATGCTCCACCAAACCATAAGTCATCCACCAATTGTGGACCAGTTACTTTTAGGTTAAGCATTTTGCGACCCTGAGTAACTGCGTTAATTCGTAATTTACGAGAAGCATCTAAACGAGGAAGAATCAAGCGTTGGCGACCTATGCCACCTTTAATCATCTCATCAAGTTGCTTTGTATTTTCAAAGAAAGCCTGCGCTGTTTTAGCGTTAGTAACTGGAATTTTGCTCTTCATTAAAGATGTAATAACTGCTGGTCCCAGTTCTGGAGCCATAATAGAAAGTTCTTTTCTAACTATTAAACTTGCCTCTGGGTCACCTTTAAGTTTTGAAAGTTTATCTAGTTTTTCACCGTAACTATCCCAAAATGCTGCTGCTTTAGGATTAGCAAAATAATCAGCTACTTTACCTTTTCCAACTATTACATCAAGAGAGTAGTTTCGTACATCTAATGCTCTTTTTGCTGCACTAACGCGGAGAAGTGGATCTCCTAAAATTCTATAGGCTGCATCTACTGAGCCAGATATTGCTTTATAGAAAAAGCCTGAGCCTTCTAGTTCTCCTGGGAGAATAGCATTAGCTACCAGACGACCAGGTGAGTACTTAGCTGCTTCTACAGCATCAAGTGTGTCTTGAAATAAACCTCGTGCTGCTTCAACTTTGTTATCTTCAATACCATCAATAACTTTATTTGTTGGGTCAGCAAGCATAAGATACTTCTTTTGCTCTGGAGTTGCTTCCTTTAAGATCTTTTCTGGATCTTCACCAGATGCAATACGTACTGCAATATCTACAGCTTCTCTACCAAATGTAGCCTGTGCATTTGCAATACGATCAGGGCTAAATACTTTATCGCCTTTGTCGTTTGCTACAGTCCAAGCATCACCAATATCAAGGTCTTGGTCTACTGCAATAGCTGCTGTACGATAGGCACGAGTAGTAAAATCAGATATTTCACCAAGACCTTTAAGGATTGCCCCACCTGTGTAATCCCAAGTGGTTCCAAAAAATCCACGCTTAGGCTTAGTCTCAGGATCTTCATTACCAAAGTTCTTTTGTAAGTTATCCTGTTGTGCAGGAGTTAACTTCTTATACTTGGCACTACCAACCTCAGCCGGTACATTTAAAAGTTGCTTGTGAACCTTAAAGGCTTTATTAAAATCATCAACCTTTTTTTGTTCCTCTGGTGATAATCCCGCTGCCAAAGAGGCTGCTTTTAAGTTATCAGACATTAATTACCTCGTGATAAGGCATCCTGATACAAAACTGCAATCTCTCCAGTAGTGTCATATGGAAGCATTTTTACTAAAGCATCTGAAAGTTTTTGTGATGTCTTACGCATCATAAGTGCGCTAGATCCAGCGCCTGGTCCCATATCAATACCTGCAGTAATAGGTTCATCTGGTCGCTGTGTAGGTGCAAACAGTGGTGTAATTGGCGTCTGTTGCATAGATGCAGCACCTTGGCCCTGTCGGCCTGCTGCTCTTAATTCTGTATTTGTAGCACCGCGTACGTCAGGTGTTGATGCTAAAGGAGCGCCACCTGCGATCTCAGCAGTTTGTACACCGTCACCGTATGAGCTAGATGGTGGTAGGTCTGTACGTGATGAAAACTTTCCAGGACCGGATACTCCCTTAACTGGGTTCTTGGCTTCGTCTATTGCCATCGTTATCCTCCTGTATCGTCTCTATGTCTGTTGCAAAATCTTCCCAAGCCTTGTTAACTTCAGTTTCCCGATTAGCGTGGTAGATACTTAATTCAAAAAGTGATTCAAAAAATGTTGTCATTACTTGAGAGATATTAAATATCAACTCAGATAGTATAACTAAGAAATCTGTAGAGCGTACTGGACGACGCACTTTATTCTTGTCCATCGTCCAGCACCTCCATCAGAATAATATTACTTAGATACTTTCTTGCCTGGCTTTGGTGTTCCAGCGAATGGTTGGTAAACCTTTCCGCCTGTTACCTTATCTCCTGCTTTGCTGCCTTCGACTGGCTTAGACATTGGAGCTGGTGCTTGTGTTCCTTTTTTCATATTTCACCTCCCTTGGATTTATGCCGCGCCGCCGATTGAGGCGAGCAGTGATGCAATATCTGGTCTTCCTTGAGGTTGTTGTGGACCACCAGGAGCAGGGGCCGCACCGCCAGATTCATCTGGAGTTGGCTGCGAGGCAGAAGCGGGGGCCATACCTGCACCTAGTTCGGCAGGCATACCTAACGGAGCCTGCGGCTGTGGCTCAGGCGCAAAGGCCTTCTCCACAATAGTTTCAATCTGCATACCCTTTTGACGGCCTTTAATTACTTCGGCTATACGGGTAATGATCTGAATAGGATCTTGTCCTTGTGATGTAAGTACAGGTAATGTTTGTGCATACTGTGCAACTGCAGTGCGTAATGAATCACGCATCTCTTCAATATCAACTTTTTGCTCTTCTTGTGTAACGTTAATCTCAACTGGCATCTCACGACGTACATAATCACGTGATACAAGCTTGTCAGAGCGCATTTGTAGCAAAGCAATAATGGCACGGTTAGGGTCCATACCTGACATAATTCCGTAACGGACATCTACTGAATAGTCACCGTTAATAGCCTTAGCAGGTTGGTACTTGAGTGTGTATGGCATACCATCATCCATACCACGAATCTCTTTAGTGCGATTACCAAAGATCTTCTCATCTACTGCAAAGCAGATAGAGATTAAGTCTGTAAACAAACGAGCAAACTGTGCTTGTGCTGCTTTAATCTGTGAGTCAAAGCCAGCCTGTAATGCTTGAACACCGCGTCCTGTTACAACGCTTGCCTCAATGTTTCCTGAACGAGACTCTGGATAACGAGCACCGATACGTAGTTCACGCTCTAAGACACCAGACTCTGCAAAGATACCAGGTGGTAGGTCTAGTGGAACGCGACGGATTGCCTGCGGATTAGCAGAGCGCATAATTGAATCAGGGCCGATTGCCAACTCTTGCACATCTTGTGGGATGGCTATAGGAGCTTGGATGGACTTTTCGGCGGCCTGAATCTGTAGCACGGCAAATCGAGCACGTGCAAGCTGAACTGCAAGGATGTCGTCAAACTGACCACGTGCCTCGCCATCAATGGATGAACGCATTGCAACTTGTACAAGGCATTTACCAACTGGATTAGGTGTGCGTGCAAGGACTAAGTCTTTGCGATCTGGTAGGAAGATTACATCTTGTTCTGCGTCGTGGTATCTCACCAATGATAGGTAAGGACTGCCAGGTGTATAGGCGTTCTTTCCTACAATTACATCTGCATACTCTGGATACATTGATGCAATAGATGCTGCATCCATACCGACGATTTGAACCAAAGAAGTACAACGACCAAAGCGGTCAATCTCTGGGTAAGAACCAAATGGGTTAATCAAAGTAATAACTGGGTCTTGCTTATCGTAGTCAAGCTCTACGCGACCAATGAGCATACCGTAGGTGTTAAACCAATCAGCACCTGTATACATCTGGATCTGTAGTTGTGAATCGTTGACATAGTAGTTAGCGATACGACCACGAAGATCTGCAGCCTTACGTGCTGCATCACTTGTCATATTACTGGCAGAGCAGTTAAATGATGGAAGCGGTGCCATAGCTTCTGCTAGGTCACGCGCTGCCACGTCAATCATATTTGCAACTAGAGGCTTTGGATAATCCTCTGAGAACATAGAAGGGTATACCTTTGAGAGATCACCTTGACGTGCAGATAGAACCTCGCGCATACGCAAATCACGTCCTGCGTATCTAGTCTGCAGGCGTGCTGTCTTAGCAGAGATCTCTTTTATAGATAACAAAGTTATGTCCTTAAATTATTAAAGCGGGTCTGAAATTCCTGCGACCTTAGTAGGCCATACAATCTTTGACTCAGCAAGTGCTTGTGCCTTAGCGGCTACATACTTAGCATCTGATGATGGGTTGATCTGAGGTGTCATTACAGCACCCTTGTCAATGTAGTGTCCTTCGTCTTCGCCACTCTTGTAGCTTGGTGTAATTGCCATAGTTACTTACCCTTTTTCTTTGTAGATTCTTTTAATCTAGTTTTAGCTGCTGGCTTAGGCACCGCCTTCTTTGCTGCTGGTGTATTACCAATAGCTGCTGCTGCACGCTTTGCAGCAGTCTTTTTTGCTTGCATCTTTTCAATGTTAACCGCACGAGCTGCAGTTTTTTTACGATCTAATCGTATACGTGGTTCAAGAACCTTTGCAGCGGCGCGTTCTTCTGCCATAGTAAGTTTTACTCCCGCTGCTTTAGCATTACGATTGATAGTCTCGTATGTTGCAACACCAGTTTCTACACTACTGGCATTTCTAATTGCCTTACGTGCTCTGTCTGACAATCTTGCCATTATTTTTTACCCTTTTTCTTTTGAGACTCTTTAAATTTTGCAATAGTCTTCTTATCGTTGTAACCCTTAAGAATCACATCGGCATCTGAAGGCAACTTCTTGTTTTTGCTTGGAGGTGTCATACCTTTATCAAGAAAATCATTAAGACCTTTTGGCTTTGGTTTTTTTCCAACAACTTTAGGACCCTTTGGCTTATCTTTAATAATTTCATCTGGTTTAATTAAGCGAACATTAAATGGCTTTGTGTTTGAACCGTTTGATTTTTTCTTACCTGTTGGCTTAGCCATAGGTTTTTTCATATCTGCCATTACTGCTCCTTAGATAAAGTGACGTTCTTTCTCAGCTAGCATCTCATCTATATTGATGACTGCTCGCTTGCCCATCTCGTGGCGAGATAGGAAAGGGTTTTTCAAGTGGTGGCTTGCGTACTGACCGTTGTTGAGCATTTCACGTGCTCTGATCTCACAGAACCACAGAGCCATTACCATATCGGTCTTACCCTTAGTACTAGGTGACCAGGTGATTAACTGCTCGATTAAAGCCTTGATGTTCTCAGTTTGATCTGATGGCAGGTGCATTAGGTTATCTCTATGGTGTCTACCATCTGCTTGCTTAGTACCAAACAGAGTAGACATAGATGCCACACCAAAGCCTGAGTCCCACTTATTAGAACCGGTATGGTGCTCACGCAAGATTACTCCGCGTGATGCCAAGTGGCGACGCAGTTCTTCATCTTGAGTAAGAAAAGCCTGAAAGGCGTTCTTCTCTACTATCCACTCAGAGGGACCGTAGATAGAAGTCCAGTCAATTATAAGGTTTTTAATTTGCGCCGGAGATGGGCGAGTGATCTTGAAAGCATCAACAATATAGCGTTTGTGAGTGCTGCGATCAACTGCGTAACAAACCACAGCGGTATCACCAACAATAGCAGGGTCCATACCGCAAATAAAGCTAAACCCGTTAAGGTCGCGTGGATGACCAGGATTGCCGGCAACTAACTTACCTGCCTTACGCATACCGTCAATGGAACCGCGTACGGTGACAGGATCAAAGATTGCATTATCTGAAACATCTTGTTGTTGATAAACCAAAGCCCAGGTCTGTGCGTCCATAGCTTGGCGCTCTGCAGATAGGTGCTTACCGTTCCATCTAGGATAGAGTCCATCTTCATCTTGATCTGTTTCAACCTGTCCTTCAAAGGGTTGGTCGGACTTGGGCCAAAGTGTTACCCACTTTTCCTTATCCTCGTTTGTTTCCAAAAGGGCCGGCATAGCAAGATATGTCCAAGGAACTTGCCCACCTGGGTATCTATCTTCTTGGCGTAGCTCGCGGTATAGATCTACAGATGTTACACGTGTTCCGATAATAATAAGTTTGCCCGTAGGGTTAAGACGGGAGCGTACGTCCTGTGTTAACCAGCGGATCTGCTTTTCAAACTCGTTAGCGTTCTTTAATGTGACCGCGTCATCTACAATAATCATATCGGCACGCTTGCCGTAGATCTGACCGCCGATACCGACGGCCTCAATATTTGGGTCCTTCTCAGATGACTCACGGAGTTCATCACCAAAGGTGACACGGGTTGCAGTCCAGGTTGCAGACTTAGAGTTAAAGCCGACTCCGGCGGCGTAGGCTGCTTGAAGGTCAGCATACATTGGGTGTGTCAATCTTTGCTTGATAGCGTAGAGGAAATCTGCTGCAAGCTGCTGAGTCTGAGAAACTATCAAAACTCTAAAGTTGGGGTTTTGCACAACCTTCCACGTTACATAGTCCACAGTTACCGTAATGGACTTGGCGTGGTTGGGCGGAATGTTAATCAGGATTCTGTTCTGATTCATCCCTGGTTCAAACTTCATAGAAGGGTGCAGCCAAGATGGCTCGCGTCCTTCAATCACATCAATGAGATTTTGCTGGTGTGGAAAAGTCTGCTGATGCAGGTATGTCTTTCTAAAAGATGCAAAGTCTAGGTCGTGAACGTCGGGGGAAGCAAAGGCTTTATCTTTAAGACCAAGGCGAGTTCTATCTACTTTGTCTGTGAAGATCTTATCTGTTCGACGGTAATACTCGTAAGTCTTTAAACTTTTGCCGGCTTGGCCGCACGCGGCCTCAATGGTCATACCTTCAGCTACGCATCCTAGGATAATACGTTTTGCGATGTCGGCTGAGTTATCTGCCATTGGATCTCCTTTACAGGTAGCGCCGAAGGCGTAGAAAAAATTTTTAGAAAATGGGCCGGAATGTCAATTCTTTTGTTACCTGTCTTGGTTGATTTTTACCCACCAGGGTAAAGATATACCTGTCCCATTGTATCAGAAAAAGGACAGAACTATCCCTCTTAAAACTATACAGTCTCGGGCTTGCGCCCGAACGAGCACCAAGCGAGTGAGGGGTAGTACTAGGCTCGGCCTAGGGGGCCTCGCAGTAGGGTAATTCGGGGCTTCTGGAAAGCTTAAGCCCCTACTATACTTAAGGCAGGAAATTTAACGGATTTCTCGTTTTAGAGATGTGATGTGTATCACAGTAAGTATAAGTGCTGGTCAGAGCCTACTTTCACTTTAGCAAATATTTCTTTTGGGGGAGTATATATACACACGCGCTGTTTTTTATTCACACGGGGTAGTGGTTTTTTACGGGGCTATTGTGACCCCCCACCCCCCTATTGGTGGCAATTGCTAGGCGTTACGGGCTAGAAAAGGTAGAGGGGCTGTCTAACCTTTCGGCAGACTGTAAACAATAACCCCTAACCTTACGGCACTAGATTTAAACAATAGGCGCACAACAACAGGGCAGACATAGGCAGACATCACCGGGCCTAATCACTAACCCTTAGCCCTATCGGTCCGGATCTAGGCCTAATCGCATAAGGGTTTAGAGTTAGACATAATCGCCCTAAATGTCCATAGCTGCGGATCGCGACACGGTGGAATAATAGTTACTAAATGGCCTTGCACTATAGGGCATAGTCATTTATAGTTAGCCCTATCGGATAACCTACCTAATAGATCCGGTGGATAGAGAGATAGTAAAATGAAAGAAACTATGCAAGATACCTGGCAGAAATTTCAACAAGAATTACAAGAAATGAGTAAGTATGGAGACTGTAAATTATGCGGTGAGATCATAGAGAGTGGCTTATCAATAGAGCCTTTTGGTAATTGTTGTGATAAGTGTGTTAATGAGATTAATAATAGTAGTGATACTCATTGCGATGACTGTGATAATAGTACCGATACGCCTTGCACTAATTGCCTATGGGATGAGAGTGTTAAGTAATGAATAAACGCCTAACCCCTAGCGAGATTATAGAGAATAACATCAAAATCTATGCAGAAAATAACATCAAAAATCTAGATGATCTAAATGCCTACACGCTAAAAATACGCCTAGAGAATAAGGAGAATAAGTAATGACTACAGTAAAAGTTCAACCTACGTGCCAGGATCGCATCAAGGATAGCCTTAAGTCACTTAATGATGACCTAACCGTGATGATGGATAACCCTAATCACGATGATTATTTTGATGACCCGGCCCTATCTATAGATCACTTTCAACTCACTAGCGTATGTCTATCCTATGGCGGGCCTAGTTCGTATTTAGAGATCAAGCACGCCGGTAGTGAGATCATAAGCGTCACTTATCGGTTTAGTGATTGGTTCGATACCGCTACGGTCCCGGTTTTAGAGTGTGAACCGGCCTATGACTATGCAAGATCTATTGTAGAGGGCCTAGACTTATGAGAGATCTAAACAAGCGCGGGCACTTAGTGGCCGGGATACTTATCGGCCTAGCCTTAGCCGGCCTAATCTGGTTTAGCGGGCACGTATGGTACGTGCCAGATACCGGCTACTGTATCGGTTCAATGAGTGAGTGCTATAAGTAAGGTTTACCTTAGGTAGGTGACTATCCTCTCTCTAGTCTACAGATTAGGGAGAGGGTAGCCGGTACCTAACCGGATAACTAATAGAGATAGAGGGCTAATTAATGGACACAATAGAGCAGACTAAAACGCTAACCGATAGCGTGAGCGTGCAAGGGCTAACCTTGCTAGAGCTTTTAGAGGGATCAAGCACGCACGCGGATAAAGGTAAGAGCGCACTACACGCGCTTAATAGCGTGCAGCTAGAGAGTAAGGGAGAGGGAGAGTTAGTGGCACGTGCTACCGATAGATTTAGATTAATAGAGGGCAAGGTAGAGGGAGAGGGTACGCTATCGCCTAGCCTTATCGCGCTAGATGATGTAAAGCGCATAGTGGATCTAGTTAAGGGTAATAAGTTAGCACGCGTAAGCCTAAACCGTATCGGTGACCTACTTACAGTAAGCGCCGGCGGTAGTTCACTTACGCTTAATCTTATGAGTGCTAACTATCCGGCTACGTTTAATGATCTACTAAACAAGAGTGAGAGAGAGTGCCTAGGTGAAATCTCATTTAACCCGGCCTATTTCGCAGATTACGGTAAAATTGCCGGCAAGGGTAACGCGGTACGCGTAGAGTTTACCGGTGAGCGTAAGCCTATAATCGTACACCTACCGGCTACTAAGGTAGAGTGGCGGGCCTTGCTTATGCCTATGCGTGTAATCTAAGTTAGTGGCGTAGTATCTTATTCTATCCTAATACGGTAGAGTAAGGTACTATCTTACTAAGGTAGTGAGATAGAGAGAGAGGGCGAGAGTATGACTATAGAGAGAGTGCAACATAGTGGCGCGATAATTGTATCGGCCTTAGTGTATCAATCGGGCCTAAGGTGGCTTGAATCATCTACTTACTACGGTTACAGCGTAAAAGACGCTAAGCGTAGTTTTAGAGAGAGCTGCAAGCGATTAAATTATGAGATAGAGAGAGGGTAAGTAGATGACTAAGAGTGATCTAAACACTTTACTAAGTGTAAGAGCGGGAGAATTACACTATAGCTATGAAAGATTTAGTAATGGCTCTACTGAGTATTTAGTAGGCCCCTACGATAGACACGCAGACATAGAGGGGCCACTTATGCGCTATCAATTTACAAAAGAGGGAGAGGGCAAGTAATGGAATACGAGTGTGATAAGTGTGGACACGGTGATTACCTTGTATTAGTTATGAGTGTGGGTGACATAGTGTGCGAGGGTTGCGGTGAGTGGCAATGCGCTGAGCTAAATAGTGCGTGGGAGAGAGTGGGCTAATGGTTAAAATGGATACGTGGGATGAGATGACGTGCCCTATCTGTGACACGTGGTTTTACCCGGAAAAGAATCAACGCAGGTGGTGTCAAGTATGCAACGACAAAGAGGGAGAGGGAGAGTAATGAATAGAGAGTATCTAAAGGCAAAGGTTGATCTATGCCTAACACAAGCTGAGATAGACATACAACAACAGGAGATAGCAAGAGCTATTAAGAACCTAGAGAGGGCTAACCTAGCCCTGACCCGTATCTTTAATTTAGATGAGGAGGAGAGCGATGATAACTAATGAGCTATCAACCTGTAAAAAATGCTTAGATGATTTCAACACTAGCGAGTTAGTATGGGGAGATAAGGGCGGTATGTATTGGGTATGCCAGCCTTGTTATGAGGTTGGCAATGAGTAACGTATACACAATTCACCCGCAGAAGTCTGATCTAATCCTATTCTATGAAGTGGTAGAGCCGGACGGGACTAACACGTGGGGCGGTGGCAGTTCTATACAGGCTATTCAATGGCTACACCTAGCACCGGTAGGCTCACGCTTACTGATAAGTGCGTGGGATTCTGATGATGAGGATGCTCACCTAGTGGGGCAGACAATAGATGTAACTGATCTGATTATTGAAGCAAAGAAGGTGGGATTATGAGCTACTGGATAGGTCTAACGGTAGTAATGGTGATAGCCTATGTCCTTATAGTGTGGGAGGACAAGATCAATGGAGACTAAAGATGTAAGCGGTAAGCAGGCAGTTCACTATCGAAACTACAGACGAGCAAGAGATCGGGCGCTAGTGCGCCTGTCTCACCTTTATCCCAACGTGTATAGGGACTTGCTTGTGGAAGAGAGGGAGAGAGATGAAGACGAGGATAAGAAATGGATTGGTAGTAATACTAGGGTTAGCGTTACTATGGGTGTTCGCTCCGGACCAACACGTAAGGGTAGAGTTACCAAAAGATCTAGCAATCGTCGCAAGACACGCAACAATCGAGGAAAAGCGTGAGAACAAAGCACTTGTCGTTAGTTACTCAAGAGCACTCGGATACACCAAGCGTGAAGTCAAATGTCTCCTCACCCTTTGGACCCGTGAGAGCAGGCTTGACCACCTCGCAGACAACCCCAAATCAACAGCTTTCGGAATTGCTCAACTCCTTAGAGAGCGTAGTCGAGAGCCTGAATTACAAATCCTTCACGGTCTACGATACATTGAACACCGCTATTCAGGGAGTGCGTGCCGCGCTCTCAGACATAGCGACAGACGAAACTGGTATTGATGTTGACCGGAGTTAGTTTATTCGCAGGTATCGGTGGCTTTGATCTTGCTATGCAACGACAAGGCGTGAAGGTAGTAGCCTCGGTTGAGATAGATAAGAAGTGTAACGAGGTACTGGCTCAGCATTTTCCTGACGCTACACAATTTACAGATGTAACAACAGTTAAGGGAGAGGATCTAATCAATGCAGGATTTACACCACGCACAGGAATTATTACAGGAGGATTTCCCTGCCAAGACCTCTCAGTCGCTGGCAAAAGGGCTGGTCTTGCTGGCGAAAGAAGCGGGTTATTCTGGGAGATTGCAAGAATTGTGGACGAAACGCAAACAGAATACTTCATCATCGAAAACGTCCCTGGTCTGCTATCCAGTAACAAAGGAGCAGATTTTGGAGTCGTCATCGGGACGATGGCCGACATCGGGTATTCTCTTGGATGGAGGGTGCTTGATGCTCAACACTTCGGAGTACCCCAGCGACGCAAGCGTGTCTTCATCGTTGGCAGACGTGGTACAGACTCAACCAGTCCAGCAGAAATACTATTTAACAATCAAGGCAGCAGAGGGCGTGCTTCGCAGAAGCAACAGGAACGGCAAGAAATTACCGAGTCCCTTGCAAGAAGTATTTGAAAATGTGGTACGTCAAGAGCCGGAGAGCACAGAGTAATGAAGATTATGAAACCTGGATTGAAGGAGGAGTGTGTCCTACCTTGAACGCCTTTGATAATACTGCAGAGGTAAGAGCTACTGTTTTAATCTTTGAAGCAACTCGTGTTGATGATACAAGATTGTATGACAAGTACTCTCCAACTGTAGCTACATACTGGGGAACAGGTGGAGCACGTGTGCCTTATGTTATCAATGAGCAGATGCCGGTACGTAGACTTACACCTATTGAGTGTGAGAGATTGCAGGGTTTTCCTGATGACTGGACAGCAGGTGCGGCTGATTCAACACGCTATCGTCAGATAGGTAATGCAGTTGCAGTACCTGTAGTAGAGTGGATCATCCAAGGTATACTAGATAGTCAATAGTCTAAGTTTAATAACCCTCAGTGTGACTGCCCTCCGCTGGGGGTTATTTCTTTTATCCACCTGTGGAATAGAACCCTTTACCTTTGAAGGTGACGCCAGGTGAATCCCACTTACGGACCATAGTTACGTGGCAATCAAAGCAAGATGGCTCACGAGGTTCCTCGTGGATAGAACGTTCAACAGTTAATACGTTGTTGCAATCAGGGCAACGATAGTCATACTGCATTAGAGCTGGACCGCTTCCTCTATGGGTAGATAACCTACTAACTTCTCAACCTTATCAACACGATCAAACTCTGTGCTTGCTGGCATCTGATGATTAAACCATACTGGCTCCGGTAAATCCATAAGGTCAAAGGAGAAGACACCCTGCGGGGTAGAGTTAATGTAGTAGGGGATAAGATCACGCTCTGCTGCTTGGGTTATGAGCTTGCGATACTTCATCTCTTCAATCAGCAAGGTGTCATAGTGTGTAGCCCTGCACTTTAATTCTATGTAATGACCTGCTTGCCTAGAGATACAGTCATAGGCATCATAGATGCCCTCAGACTTTACTAAATCTGGATACAAGTTCTCACGCAAGAAAGCAAACAGTAACTCTTCATTCATTGCCAGGGACTAATCCCACCTAAGTTATCCTGTAACCTACGCAAAGACTGAGCGCACCTACGATCTGCAGTAGAGACAGCGCACTCTAATACCTGTGCTATCTGTTGCAAGGTAAAGCTCTCGTGATGACGCATACGCAAGATAGCCTGGTCTTCTTGATCTAGTTTAAGAAAACCTTTCTTGATGTCTATAAGGTTAGCAAGTAGGTTGCCACCTTCTGCTGGAGATGATGAGCCTTTAGGTTGTCCATCTCTAATCATCTCTTGTGCTTGCTCTAATACTGTGCCATCTATGACGGATGCAATAACAAAGGGAAGCAACTGACCAAGGGTAGCTGACTCGTAGTAGGCTTCATCATTAGTCTGATAGCCAGACTTAGATGCTTTCTCCTTGCGAGCATAGCGTTCTGCTACACGCTTCATCTGCCACGCTATGCGTTGCTCGTTGTGTCTGCGTCGCTCTTCGATTGGCTCCATTAAATCTTCAGTATGATCTGCTGATCTAGTCATAGCCCAAGCCATTAGTTCTTGCTTGATGTCATCCTTTTCAACGTGCTTGTTATACCTACGATGAATAGCATTAGCAACGCTAGGAACTAGGTCATAGATTACTGGGTGCAGTTCAGTCATTGTCCTGCACTTCAGGCCATACGCCATCTAAGACCATCATTGCAATAGCTGAATAGTTTAATAAATCTAAGAACGAATCACGCAAGGACTCATTGCTTGGCTCAACGCCAGAGTCTAATAGGTTATTGATACGAGCTATCTTGTCCCACATACGTACACGCAGACCATTAAGTGGTCCACCTGGTGAGTGAGCAATGTTCTTTGGGCCGTAGTCGTGATGCTTACGCACCAATAGGTTGCCTGCTTGGTCCATAATACGCCAGACATCTGCAATGAAAGCATCGTTTATCTTATCGGTATAGGGCGCAGTAGTACTGTCTCTGTTTCCGTATTGATCTCTAAGATTTGAAAGCCCATATGCTGCAAAGTCTGTAGCATCGTGTCCCACTCTTGCCTTGTCATTGTCATACATTTGACTCCCCTATCAGTAACTTTCTCGTAGCATCAATTCCATTAGCCAAGTAATAATCATTGATGTCCATACCTGGTGGTAGTGTAACAATCTGTGAGTTCATTACCTCATTCGCCACGCGCTTAGCAAACTCAGCTCCAGGGTTAGACCCATCCTCTTTGACGTCATTGTCACCAACAACATAGATAGTTTCATAACCTACAAAGAGTTTTGGAAAGTGGTTCTTCCACGCTGCAACACCTGGCACACCCACTGCTGGGATACCAAGTTCTGCGCTAGTGACTATTGCATCTAGCTCACCCTCACATACAACGATGTGTGGTGAGTCAAGAGTGATGTCACATACATTATACAGATGTGCCTTCTGCCCAGTAGGACTGCCATACTTAGGCTTGGCATCATCTAATCGTCTAAACTTAAAGCCAACACAACCACCGGATGCGGTGATGTATGGGATAGATAGCCATCCTTCATACATCTCGTGACCATTGATGGGGTTAGTAATAGTTCCTAATTGGAACAGTCCTGCTGTCTCTTCAGAGATCCCACGTCCTTCTAGTACGGCTAGAGTTTCTGGACTTATTGCCTGTGCGTATTGTTGCGCCGCTTCCAGTAGCAATTTCGATTGCACGTTTGAGGCCATCGTTAAACTCCAAGTTCTCTAATATGCATACTAGGTTAGCTGCATTGCCACCCTTACCGCAGGTATGGCAGAAATATAAATTGTCATAAGTGTTGATAACTGCTGAGCGTCTACTGTCACTATGTAAACAGCAACGAACCGAAGCGCTCTTGCCTTCACGTACTTCACCTCCATAGTGAGAGACAATAACTCCTATGGGGATTGCGTTTGCATCAACGGCACCTTTGTATCTGCTCGCCTTACGTACCCTGGACCAGTCTTGTGCTGGCATACGCACCCCTTAAAGTCGCACTTGTCGTGCCAATTAGTTGCACGCTTGTAGTGAGCAAGTGTGTTCTCTTCTCCGCCCTTGAGGCAATTCTGGCAAATCATTGTGGCCTAGTTTCCTTGATAACACTTACTGGAATACCTAGTAATGCTCGCTCTGCATCAACTAGACCCCAGTTGTAAGCATTGTCTTCTGTGTCTGGGTTCTTTGGATTTTTTGATTCACGCAAAAGATCTGCAATAATTCTTGAAAACTTATGTTCATCAATTATTCTAAGCTTCATCTTCTACTTCCTCTGTAGTTGAATCTTCAACTACTTCTTCTACTACTGGTACTAGTATCTCTGTTGTGGTGATGTCACCTTCTGGAACTGGCATTACTGTTTCTCCTTTAACCATTGAGTTAAGTCTTGGATTACCCAAGCCTGATCTATTGAAGCGTTGCGACGCTTAACTACCACATATGACAGTGGTACTTCCCCGATACCACGAGCCTTAGCATAGTTAAGCGCCTCAACTTGCGCTTCTCTCCAGAACTCAGGCAACGAAAGGGTTGCCCTGTTCTTGAGTTCAAGGATGTAAGTTTCTCCCGCGATAACAGTTACGATGTCGCCCTCATCCTTTGCCCCAGCCTTAGTCAGACGCTCTGCTATAACTCCAGCTTTGCGGAGCCACTTCATTACATCTGTCTCAAACTGAGAACCTTTAGTCTTGTTGTACTGACTCATCTACCAATACAACCTTGTTGATCTTATAGATGACATTGCCTTCTTCATCTTTAACTAATTCAACAACACCAGATTGCAGTAACGCACCAACGAAGTTGGTTAGGTCAACCTTGATGGAGTCAACATCTGTACGCAGTGCAATGGTGGTATCACGCAGTGCATCAATCCTGAGATTGTCTCGGTAATAGTTACTAAGCGCTGGCTTATCTTCAGTTGTTTCTTCAGACATTGTATCCTCCTTGGTATCCTGCAATCGTGTCTCTTCTTAACATCCAACCAAACTCGTTCTGGTCTGATATCTGTACTGCTGCGTAGTTTACCAGTAGCTGTGCATATTTGCTTCCGTCAGCAGTGTGTTCTCCAAAACGGTTTTTTACCGCTGCTACCTTAAGCATTCCTTGCGATGGGTCATAGCCCAGTGTAAGTATCAGTGCCGGTAACTGACTGACCTTGCCGTGAATTGCTCTGCGATGAGGTGGGTTAGTAGGTGACCCATACTCTGACTGTTCTGATACGTGGTGGAGTACCAATACACAGGCCTCAGTTTTGCGTGCCATATCGTGTAACTCCATCATAATTGCTCTAAGTCCAGCCCATTCGTTGTCTGTCTCAGCAGTGATGTTCATTAGGTTATCAATGACTATCAACTCAGGTGGATGTCCATAGAGTTCAACGTAGGCCCTAATCTCTAACTCCAAGTCATCAATGTTTGGAGATGAATCAAAGACCCACTTGATGTGTGAAAGTTTATCTAAGTGTGCATTGTAGTACTGGCTATTGTCTGAAAGGTTTGCCTCTACTGTCACTTGTGAGTGACCTGATAGATGCGATACAGACCTCATCATTACAGTAGCTGTATCAGTATCTGCAGAGAAGAAAAGTGTAGGAACATTGGCTTTGATTGCATAGATCAGAGCAAACATAGACTTACCAGCATTAGGTGCTGCAGCTACCATACATACCTGGCCTCTGCGAAACTTAATACCTTCTGCCTTTAATCCATTCCATACATCAGGTAGTGGCGTTGCTTTGGTAAGCACCCCAC
>Ga0315900_10000943_pt1 | contig 47038 bp, 41 predicted proteins | sample LakEriMetagenome_FD_203521 | JGI IMG/M metagenome (GOLD analysis project Ga0315900, IMG submission 203521) | Freshwater fungal communities from buoy surface, Lake Erie, Ohio, United States - Buoy 12 MA114 | ecosystem: Environmental > Aquatic > Freshwater > Lake > Lake biofilm | place: USA: Lake... | reverse complement strand
TCAGCCCTTACATCGGGGTTTTTACGATCGGATACAGTTCCTTTAATCTTTGTTTTAAATTTTATGTTACCATTGCCTCTGTATTTAGATAACTGATCGGCATATTGCTCGGGAAGCACTGAAAGCAAATGCTCAATTGTAGTTTTATTTTCTGATACTACTATATCCAAATAAGTTTCTTTCTCTTTATTGTTTATAATACCGCTTAACTTAAATGGAACTTTAGCAACAACCAGATCCCCGGATTTGATCGTGTACTCTAAATTATTTTCAACATCCAAATCGAGATTTAAAGACACCGGTTTATTGCGGATGTAGTTTATTCCTCCTAAATTCAGATAACTTACATAAGAAACTAAGTCCGATTTAAGTGAATAATTGCTCTCCGAAAACTGACCTGCAAAATTTATTTCCTTCAGATTTATCTTGTAGGATTGATTGTACTGTTTATGCAAAAAGTTAAACTTAACATTATGACCACTTATTTTCTTTAGGTTGATTTGGTAAGGCTGTAATTTCTTGTCTGCATTATTTGTTTCTTTCCAGAATTTATAATTTCCATTACCATGCTCATCAAAAACCAGATTGATCTCGCCATTCTCCAAACTAAACGAGCGAAGTTTATAATCTTTATTAATTACATCCAATACATTAAACGAAAAATAAAGATCCTTTGCTTTTAAAAAATGAGCAGTTTTATCTTTTTTTAAACCGTCGTAAATAGTTACTTCTTTAAAATCTACACTAGCTAACGGAAAGGTTTTCCATACGGTGAAATCAATTTCCTTAACATCAACCGGAACCGCCAGATACTGGTTTACCTGTTTAGCAATTTGTTGTTTTATTTCATCGGCATAAAAAGTAGTAATAATCCAGATGGAAAAAGAAAGTAAAAGAAATACGGATAACCCAACTAAAAAGGACCATTTTAAAAATCGCCATAAAATAAAGGTTTTCGACTTAGGTGTTTCCATCTTATTCTTCTTAATAAAAATAATACCTTCAGGTCTTTTCGAAATTTTGTTGCTTAACTATTTACAAGCACTTAATTGTTAAATACTAGCCTTTTTATATTACGAGCTTTCAACATTTTTAAATGGCCTGTTTAAAACATTTTACAGGATTAATTAAATATTAATTGACATTAGCAAACTAACTAACTAAATTTAGTATACAATTATTGTTTAACCCTTAAAAGCCAATGCCATGGTAGAAATGACCAAACTAGTTTTAGAAAAGGTAAGCTTTGACAAGCATTTATTTCGTAAGGAATTAACTAAAGCAGTTAAATGGCTTACCAAAGATGAAAAATTAATGCTTAAGGTGTGGTGTATAGCTCAATTTGGAGCAATGTATCGCCCTATTATTAATCAAGTGTTTAGGAATATCGTTTAATAAAATCGATATTTCGCTTCAGTCCTTCAAGTTTTGCTCTTTTTAAAGGCGATTTTCCAAAAACCTGATTAAAAACTTCTACTGTAATCTCTTCCCAATCCCGGTTTGTAAACTTTTGCAAATCGGGATTGGTAGTTAATAAAGGTTCGTGATGTGGTTTTGAAAATCTATTCCAAGGGCAAACATCTTGGCAAACGTCACATCCAAAAATCCAATTATCAAATTTTGATTTATACGTATTATCAATGGCATCCTTTAGTTCTATAGTAAAATAGCTAATACATTTACTCCCGTCAACCACATAAGGTTCCACAATAGCGTCGGTAGGACAAGCATCTATGCATTTACGACAAGTGCCGCAATAATCGGCAATAGGACTATCATATTCTAATTCAACATCTACTATAAGTTCGGCAAGAAAAAAGAAAGAACCCGATTGTTTATTAATCAAATTAGTGTTTTTTCCAATCCAGCCCAAACCACTTTTTTTTGCCCATGCCCTATCTAAAACCGGTGCAGAATCTACAAATGCCCGGCCATTTATATCACCAATCTCCGATTTTAATTTAACCAGCAATAATTTAAGCTTGTCTTTTATAACCTCATGATAATCCTTACCGTATGCGTATTTGGATATCTTATAATCGCTTTCCGTTAACTCCTGAGCAGGATAGTAATTTAACATTAATGAAATAACTGATTTTGCACCTTCTACCAATAATGTTGGATTGAGACGTTTATCAAAATAATTTTCCATGTATTGCATTTTACCATGCATTCCTTTTTTAAGCCAATTTTCGAGCCGCGGAGCCTCTTCTTCTAAAAACTCAGCTTTGGAAATGCCGCAATAATCAAAGCCTAGTTCCTTGGAACTAATTTTTATTGTATTTGATATTTCCTTTAACGATTTCAATGGCTGAAACTATTGATTTTACTGAATAAAAACCCGTGTTTAGAAAAAATCTAAATAAGGATTATGACAAAAATATGACAATTAATCTTAACTGTTTAACGAAATTTGCTTTGCAATGTTAAACAAGCTATACTGTATCACCTTCACACATAAAAATGCTTCCCTGGAAGAAGTGGGACAGTTAGTTCTTGACGAGACTTTACAAAAAGAACGTTTACCGGAAATAAAAAATAAATTCAAGCTTGAAGAACTTCTTTACATTGCAACCTGTAATCGTGTTGAACTTTATTTTGTTACTGAAAACGAAGTTAATTATTATTTAATTAAACAATTTATAAAACAGTTCAATCCTGCATTGCCTGAAATACTGATAGAAAAGCTTGCTAAAAATGCCGGTAAGTTTTACGAAATAAAGGCCGTTAATCATTTATTAAATGTAGCAGCCTCTTTAGATTCTTTGGTTGTTGGAGAAAGAGAAATAATAACACAAGTTAGAAAGTCATACGAAAACTGCAAAAATTGGGGCCTTTGTAGCGACTTAATCCGATTGTTGGTTAAGCAAGCTGTAGAAACCGCAAAAGAAATATACACTTCAACCGAAATCGCTTCTAAACCAGTATCAGTTGTATCATTGGCCTATCGAGAATTACGCGATTTAAATGTAAATACAAATGCGCGCGTTGTTATAATTGGCGCAGGTATTACAAACACTAATCTTTCCAAATACTTGTATAAACATGGGTTTAGAAATTTTGCCGTATTTAACCGCACCCTTTCTAAAGCAAAAGAATTAGCTGTTCAACTTAGGGGAAGTGCCCATACACTTGATGAATTAACCCTTTATAAAGAAGGTTTTGACATACTTATAACCTGTACAGGTGCCCCCCATACCATCATTAACCAAGAGATTTATCATTCCCTGCTAAATAATGACACAGCTCTAAAATTTGTGGTTGATTTAGCTGTGCCAAACGATTTTGATATCGAAATTAAACGTAAATATCCGGTTGAATTAATTGAAGTAAAAACACTCGAAGCAGTTGCTCAAAAAAATTTAAGCGAAAGGGGAAAAGAGATTGAAGCTTGTCATAAAATTATTAACCGCCGATTAGAAGAATTTAATTACATAGTTAAAGAACGCGAGGTAGAACTTAAAATGAGAGAAGTACCCGTTAGAATTAGAGAAATAAAAGAAAATATTTTTAACGAAGTTTTTGCCCGCGAAATAAATCAGTTGGACGACGAAACCAAATTCTTATTTGAGAAAGTTTTAAGCTATATGGAGAAAAAGTGTATTTCTGTTCCAATGAAAATGGCCCGCGAAATCATGTTGCAAGACAAAGAAGAGGTTCAGCAATAGAGTTTACTAGTTCAGTTTACTAGTTTAATCGGGAGTTCTTATTCTTTACAAACAGAGGTTCTTTTTACGGCAACCAATCCTAATTTCTAGTCACTAATCACTTACAACTAATTTAAGGTTTAAGGTGCTGATCTATAAAGGTAACGGGCCCGCTCTGATAAAAAGGTATACCGGGTTTATATTTACTCTTAAATTTATATCCTTTTAAAAAATCTTTTAAATGTCTATCGAACTCTCGCTGCTTAAAAAGGGGAGTTGCATCCTCTTTAAAATTATAGATAAAGTAATCTACACCCCCTTTTTTGTTAAAATACACTTTTGTAAAACACCAGGTGGGTTTATCCCATTTAAAATTATTCATGGTTAAATAATCGCCTAAGTCTTGTAGCATCTTGGTCCAGGCATCTGTAAATTGTTCATCATGCTTAAAAAAAACAGCTTTTAATGAATCGCTATGTAAAGCGGGTTTATATATACTGTCTAATACCGTATTTGAAAGCTTGTATTCGTTAAATTTTGAAGCAGGTAAAACTTCCTGAGCTCTTAAATTAAAAGACACTAACAGAAGTAAAACTGCTGCAGCCTTTATGGATTTAAAAATTTTCGATTTCAAAAAAGAATAGAGTCCGGTTTTATATTTATTGCTCATTTAATTTATCCAATTCTACTTTAGTGGTGTTAATTAAATTTTCAACCGGGTTATCATTCACTAAGTTTTTTAAACTTGGAAATAATGTGGGAGCTATAACTTGTAAGGGTTCGTATAAATAAGATTTCTCTTTTAAAGTTTTATTAAATATTACATTCTTATTATCAAAACTGTTTATCAGGTATATTATAGCTGATATTATCAACGCAAATTTTAATACCGAAAACAATCCGCCTGCAATTTTATTGGCAATTCCCAATGCTGCAATTTTTATTACATTCTCCAGCAATTTAGCCAGAAAAAAAATGGCCGCTACAATAACAATAAAGGTAATGGCAAAAGCAATTAATGAATTGTATTCAGAATTAATACCTAAATTTTCTTTTAAAATAGTATTAGTAAACTCAGAAAAACCTATTGCTCCATAAACGCCAAAAGCCAAGGCTACAAAAGAAGCTAGTTCAATAATTAAACCCTTCATAAACCCTCTGTAGGCTGCCCATAATAGTGGGATTATAATAATAATATCAAATACAGAAACCGACATGGATTAAAATTATTGTTTAACCGACTTTGTTTCAATCTATTTTTATAAAGTTATTAGCGATTAATGGTTAATTTTGAATATGACCGAGAGACAACTACTGGAGGAATCCTGGAAAAAATTAGTGGAAAAACTGAATAAACGATTTGAAAGTGATTTAGACCTGCAGGGCATTCTTTTTTTAATAGGTTTGCAGGAGCTGGGTTTAGGGTTTAAAAAATATAAAAAAGATGAAAAAGTAAATATTATGCATATCGCTATATGTAGTTTACTTGAACCTTACGGTTATTATGAATTTGAAGGAAAAGACCAAGAGGGATGGCCTCATTTTAAGGCAAAAGAAACGTTACCATTTTTAAAACCCGGCGAACAAGTTGAACTTATGAAACGGGCTATATTAGATTATTTTGAGAAAGAAGGAGGAATTTAAATGCCTTTTCTTATTGTAACCTTACAGTCGGCTGTTTCATCCGTAACTAACTTTGCTAGTTGAGAGCCCTTTAAAGAATCGCCGTTAGCATTAAGTTTATAGGCCTTAACCGTTAACACAGCATCTAATTTAAATTCAAAAGACGCCGTTCCATCGCTTCCACTGGTACCTGTAGCTTTAACGTTTCCGGGTGAATAGGTATTGGACTTCGATCCACTCTTATAATAACCACCGCTGGTAATTTCTATATTAGCGCCCGAAACTTTAGCACCTGCACTGTCCAAAACAGTAACAATTAATTTAGGGGGATCGCCCGGCTTACAAGCACTAATGTAAGTACCAATAAATACTATTGCAATGTACAAGACAATGTTTGAGACTGAGATTTTCATTTTCATCATATCAATAAAAAAGACTAACTTGGTGCCTTAGTTAATTGGTAAAGCTAATTTATTTTAAATAAAAGTCAAAATTTTAAGCTAAATAATTAAAAATGAATATTAAAAACTCATTAATTACCCTCCTTTTATTTGGGATATTTATCCTTGGAGCTTTTGCTCAGAAAAAAGTAAAGGATGCACCCAAAAAAAATCAACAAATTGAAATTACTACCGATTTTGGTAAAATTAAACTGAAATTATATGACGAAACGCCTAAACACAAAGAAAATTTCCTTAAACTGGTTAAAGAAGGATTTTACGACAGTACCCTTTTTCATCGAGTAATTAAAGATTTTATGATTCAGGGTGGAGACCCTAACTCTAAACTAGCTTTGGCAGATGCCCCACTCGGAAATGGAGAAAATGGCTATACTGTTCCTGCAGAAATAAATCCAATTTATTTTCATAAAAAAGGAGCTTTGGCCGCCGCCAGATTAGGTGATGAAGTAAATCCTTTAAAAAACTCAAGTGGTTGCCAATTTTATATTGTACATGGTCGTGTTTTTACCGAGCAGGAATTAGGCCAAATTGAAGGACAGATAAATATGCAACGCAAACAACAATATTTTAATACCTGGATCAGACTTCCTGAAAATAAAGCTGAATTTGATTCGCTAGTTGCTTATCAACAGGCTAAAAACAATAATGCATTTCAAAACCTGATACGCCAAATAGAACCCAAACTTAATGTAGCTTACGAAATGGCTAAATTGGATTTTAAATTTAGCGAAGAAGCCCGAAAAGCTTATACTACTATTGGAGGTTCACCTCACTTAGATGGTGCGTATACCGTTTATGGTGAAGTAACTGAAGGTATTGATACGATAGATAAAATTGCAGTAGTGGAAAGAAATCGCGCCGATCGTCCGGTTAAAGATGTAAGAATGTTTGTGAAAATTATTGATTAATCATTATGAACGATAAGATCGCTCAGTTGTTAAATGAAGCTGAAAATTTAGTGGCTAAAACTGCTGCTGAAGCTGAAGAATTACGCATTAAGTATTTAGGCAGAAATGGCGCTCTAAATGCCCTATTTGAGGACTTTAAAAAAGTTGAACCTGCTCTAAAAAAAGAAATGGGTGTTAAAATTAATGAGCTTAAAAACAAATTAACCGAAAGAATTAACACCTTAAAAGAACTTACAGATTCAGGTTCTGATTTAAAAGGTTTAGATTTCGATTTCACCTTACCGGTAGATACAACTACTTTGGGTTCCAGACACCCCTTGTCATTAGTTAGAAATGAAATAATTGAGATTTTTTCCCGACTTGGATTTGTAGTCGCCGATGGCCCAGAGATTGAGGATGATTGGCATAATTTCTCTGCACTCAACTTTCCGCCCGAACACCCTGCTCGTGATATGCAGGATACTTTTTTCATTTCTTTAAATCCGGAAATGGCACTAAGAACTCATACCTCTTCGGTACAGGTTAGAGTGATGGAGAAAAATCAACCACCCATCCGAATTGTAATGCCCGGCAGGGTTTATCGAAATGAGGCCATTAGTGCAAGGGCTCACATTCAGTTCCATCAGATTGAAGGATTGTATATTGATAAGAATGTATCCTTTGCCGATTTAAAACAAACCCTGTTATATTTTGCGCGTGAGATTTTTGGCGAGAAAACTCAAATACGTATGCGCCCTTCTTATTTTCCGTTTACCGAGCCCAGTGCCGAAGTTGATGTAACTTGTAGTTTGTGCGGAGGTAGTGGTTGCAATGTATGTAAATACAGTGGCTGGGTAGAAATTTTAGGCTGCGGTATGGTTCATCCTAACGTTTTGCAGAATTGTGGTATAGACCCCAAAGAATACACAGGATATGCTTTTGGTATGGGCGTTGAACGTATTACCATGCTAAAATATCAAATAAAAGATCTGCGTTTATTTTTTGAAAACGATGTTCGCTTTTTAAATCAATTTAAAGGAAGCGTAGTTTAGTTTACCGCGCGCGGCCTTCTAAAAATGCCCGTAACTTTTGAGTGTGCTTTTTTCGGGCGGGCCCTGGTAAGCGTTACAGTAGGCCCGGCAGGGTTACGGAACAAATTGCGTTGAATAACAATTGAGCCCTAGTAACGCGTGCAAAAAAGCGCACGTAAAAGTAGGGCATTTTTAGTGAGCCTTGATTTTTTTGTTTAATTTTTTGCATCAAGGCAAAAGTAAATCGGGGTTTGGGGCAGAAGCCCCAAGGACGAAATGAGTTTAAAATTATTATCAAAAAACTCAAAACTATAAACCATCCCCCCGTCTTTCCGGCGCATTCCGGAATCTAAGTCATAGAAAGATTGCGGCTCGGTGGCCGCAATGACGGAGTGCGTTGATCAATTAGACATGTACTATATTTAACCCCACTTCATCATCCCGGGCTTGACCCGGGATCTATACTATTAAGTTCTCAAATTAAATAAAGAACCTAAATAGATTGCGGCTCGGAGGCCCCAATGACGGGGTGATAAAAACTACAAACTCAAAACTCAAAACTAAAAACTCAAAACTATAAACCATCCTCCACGTTCTCTCGTCGTAAGCCGAAATCCAAAGCACAATATCTTTCTCCTCCCGAGCGGCCTTCTAAAAATGCCCGTAACTTTTGAGTGTGCTTTTTTCGGGCGGGCCCTGGTAAGCGTTACAGGCGGCCCGGCAGGGTTACGGAATAAAATTGTGTTGAACAACAAATGAGCCCTAGTAACGCGTGCAAAAAAGCGCACGTAAAAAGTAGGGCATTTTTAGTGAGCCTTGATTTTTTTGTTTACTTTTTGCATCAAGGCAAAAAGTAAATCGGGGCTTGGGGCTGAAGCCCCAAGGACGCGATGAGTTTAAAATTATTATCAAAAAACTCAAAACTATAAACTATAAACCATCCCCCCGTCTTTCCGGCGCATTCCGGAATCTAAGTCATAGAAAGATTGCGGCTCGGAGGCCGCAATGACGGGGTGTGTTGATCAATTAGACATGTACTATATTTAACCCCACTTCGTCATCCAGGGCTTGACCCGGGATCTATACTATTAAGTTCTCAAATTAAATAAAGAACCTAAAAAGATTGCGGCTCGGAGGCCGCAATGACGGGGTGATGAAAACTATAAACCCAAAACTATAAACTAACCCCTAAACAATTTTTTAGTAAATTAGATTAGCACAAATTCAATTACCTATGATACGTATTGCACTCATCCAATCAATTCTTTTTATATCAATAACTACTATGGCACAAAGCCTTTATATAAAAGGGTCTCGTAAAGGAGAAATCGAAAAAGACGGTGATATTTACATTAACGGCTCTCGAAAAGGGCAAATAGAATCGGATGGCGATGTATATGTTAACGGAAGTAGGGTAGGTAAAATTGAAAGTGATGGAGATGTTTATAAGAATGGTTCCCGTGTGGGTCAAATAGAATCGGATGGAGATGTGTATAAAAATGGAACCCGAATTGGAAAGGTTGAAACCGATGGTGATATATATTTTAAAGGCTCTCGAATTGGAGAGTGTAAAAACGTAGATGCTAAGTGGGTGGGCTCGGTGGTTTTTTTCTTTTTTATAGAAGATTTAGCTTATTAGTTTCTTGAATTCAACTTCACTAATGCTTAATTAATAGTATCTAAAATAGTTTCTTTATTTCTTTTTTATATTGCCATTATTTTTTCAGTTTTTTAAGTGTGATAGAAGTGAGTATCAAACTTATTATTACCAAAATGGCGCTCGTTAAAAAAGGTGCTCCCGGAAAGTAATTTATTGAAACATCTTTTGTAAATAAAGCGAATATATTAGTCATTAATAACGGACCAATGATAGACGTTATACTCATCAAACTAGTTATAGATCCTTGTAATTCGCCTTGTTCATTGTTAGGCACTTGGTTCGAGATAATCCCCTGCATGGCTGGCCCTGATATTCCACCTAACGAAAAAGGAATCATAAAAGCAAACATCATCCAGCCTTCACTTGCTAAACTAAATAATAAATAGCCAATAATAGACATCACTAATCCGGTGTATAATGCATTAACCTGTCCAAGCTTTGGTATAATCAAACGAATTAATCCGCCCTGCACAATTGCAATCATTAAACCAACAAAACCTAACGAGTAACCAACTTGTGTTTCGTTCCATTTAAATTTTTCTATTGTAAAATAGGTCCAGGTGCTTTGTGGTGCATGTCCTGCAGTAAATACGAATGTCATCGCTACTATTAAACCTAATACAGCAGGATATTTTTTTAAATGTTTAAGAGAACCAATGGGATTCGCTTTTTTCCAATCAAAAGATCGTCTGTTTTCAATGCGTAGTGATTCTGGTAAAATAAAAAAACCATAAATAAAGTTCAAAAACGATAAACCTGCGGCTATCAGAAAGGGTAGGCGAGAACCGAAAGAACTTACTAATCCTCCCAACACCGGGCCAATAATAAATCCTAAACCAAATGCTGCGCCAACTAAGCCAAAATTTTGTGCTCTTTTTTCTGGTGAACTAACATCTGAAATAAATGCATTTGCAGTAGTAAAACTAGCACCGCATATTCCCGCTATTAATCTCCCAATAAAAAGCCAGGTAATACTAGGCGCTAAGCAAAGGAAAATATAATCTAATCCTAGACCAAGCATAGACAATAACAGAACAGGTCTTCTGCCATACTTATCGCTTAGGTTACCTAAGATAGGGGCAAAAAAGAATTGCATAAAGGCATATGCAAATGTTAGCCATCCGCCATAAACAGATGCATCACTTATATTTCCACCTGTTAGTTCTTTTATTAAAGCAGGCATTACAGGGATTATAATGCCCAATCCAATACAATCAATAAGTAGAGTAATAAAAATAAAGGCAAGTGATTTAGTGTGGTTTGATTTCATTCAATTTTTTTAAAATAAAAAGCCCGGTTAAACCGGGCTTAATAAAGGGAATAGTGCTTAAAATTACTCAGCAACAACTTCAAATTTAACTTCAACTATTACTTCGCGATGTAACTTAACTTTCGCAGTATAAGTGCCAAGTTGTTTAACGTTATCACCATCGAACGTAACGTTCTTTCTGTCTACATCATAACCTAATTTCTTAATTGCATCCGCAATTTGTAAAGAAGTAACCGAACCAAAAATCTTTCCATTTTCACCAGCTTTAGCCCCAACTTTTACAAGCATTCCATTAAGAGCGGTAGCATTCTTTTCTGCTTGCTCTTTTAATTTTGCTTCTTTGTGCGCACGTTGACGCATGTTTTCAGCATGAACTTTTTTTGCTGATTCATTGGCCACTAATGCCATGCCTCTTGGAATAAGATAGTTTAAAGCATAACCATTTCTTACTTTAACAATTTGATCCTTATCTCCTAGGTTTTTAACGTCTTGTTTTAATATAATTTCCATTTTAAATCTTTTTTACTGGTTAAACCCCTAATTATTTTAATAAATCGGCTACGTATGGCATTAACGCTAAATGGCGCGATCTTTTAACCGCTTGAGAAACTTTGCGTTGAAACTTTAAAGAAGTTCCTGTTAAGCGACGTGGTAATAATTTACCTTGCTCATTTACAAATTTCAATAGGAAATTCGGGTCTTTATAATCAATATATTTAATACCGCTCTTTTTGAAACGGCAGTATTTTTTCTTAGTAACCTCTACAGTAGGAGGGTTTAAATATCTTATTTCTGATGACATGTTTAAATAATTATTAAGCGTTAGCTAATTGTTTTTTGGCCATTTTACCTGCTCTCTTTTTATCATTGTAAGCAATTGCATGCTTATCTAATGATACAGTTAAGAATCGCATAATACGCTCATCGCGTTTAAATGCTACTTCAAGTTCGTTTATTAACGAACCGTCAGATTTAAATTCAAGTAAAAAGTAAAATCCAGAAGATTTTTTTTGAATGGGATACGCCAGTTTGCGTAAGCCCCAATTCTCTTCGTGTACTAATTCCCCTCCGGCTTTCTTAATAAGTTCTTTAAACTTTCCTGCCGCTTCCTTTGCCTGATCTTCAGACAAAACGGGAGTCAAAATGAAAACGGTCTCGTATTGTTTCATGATTAATTAAATTAAATTGGACGGCGAAGTTACAAAATTTCTGGTTTTTAACAAATTATTGTTTAATTCTTTGTTCTTCTGAAACTATCCATGTCATTTTTAAGTTGCATAACCGTAGAAACTAAGGCCTCCATGGTCATACCTTCTGTAGGTAATTCGCCACTGATGTAGTTTACAAACTTCCAAACTTCTTTAATATCTTTAATTTCAATCTCATACGGGTGGTAAATTGGATTTAATGATTTTAGTAACAACGAACGATTTTTCTTAATGTGATTAAAAGCCACCTTAAATACTAACCCATCGTTTTCTGTTAACACAACATAAGCATTGCCATCTTTTATATCGTACCAATTGTCAACATACTCGCAAATCACATAAGATTTATCGGGTATCGGCAACATACTGTCGCCCTCTATCTGAAATGTCCTGTATTTTCGTTCCCTGGATAAAAAGGGTAGCTGAAATGTAGGTAAACCCGAGATAAACTGAGGGTCATTATACCCTGCCGTATAACCTGCCTTGGCTTTTAATGGCACTAATTCCACATTTTCGCGGTCGTTGTTGTTTACAGTAGTGGCTAAAACCCTTAATTTAGTGCCCTTTATAAAAGTATCATATCCGCCTTCTATCTCTTTTAATTGAATCTCGGATAGGCTTCCTAAATCAACTCGTAAGACAGTATCTAAACTGATTTTATAATAATCGGATATCTTAAGTAAAGTTTCAATAGTGGGCTCTGCAATGCCGTTCTCGTAGCTATTGATGCTTACTCTTTTAGTGCCCATTTCTAACGCAGCTTCCTCTTGGGTCTTACCCTTACGCTTGCGTAATAGTTTTAAGTTTCCTGATAAAAAAGACATGATTGTTTTTTTTGGTTCGATACAAATGTAAAATAAAATCATTTAATTATCAAAAATAAGATTAATTAATTATCATTTGCCTTTTGTATTCGATTACTTCAATACCAAAGTTTAAACTAATTGTTGTTTAAAGTGTTAGTATGATTATTTTTGAGCCATGAATAAATTAAAGACCGGTATTTTACTGATTAATCTGGGTACGCCCGACAGCTATGCAACTCGCGATGTAAGAGTTTATCTCAAAGAATTTTTAAACGACCCACGCGTAATTGATATTCATCCAATTGCCAGATTATTGCTGGTTAATTTAATTATAATCCCATTCAGGGCCCCCAAGTCGGCTAAACTTTACAAGGAAATATGGACTAGTGATGGATCTCCACTTTTATTTCATACTCAAAACCTTAAAAATAAATTGCAAGAAAAAGTGACCGAAAATTATGTGGTGGATATGGGAATGCGATATGGAAATCCATCGATTATCCAGGCAATGGACAGGCTTAAAAAACAAAATTTAAAGAAACTTATCGTAATCCCTCTTTATCCTCAGTATGCTTCTTCTTCTAACGGTTCCAGTATGGAAGTCGTTTATAGTCATATTAAATCATGGCTTACGATGCCGGATGTTGAAGTTGTAAATTCTTTTTATAACCATCCTGCATTTATAGCGTGTTGGAAAAAAATTGGATCAAGATATAATCATGAAAATTACGATCATGTTTTGTTTAGTTATCACGGCTTGCCGGAGCGCCACTTAAAAAAAGGAGATGAGTGTAATCATTGTCTAAAAACTGTAGATTGTTGTGCGGTTTTAAGTGAAAAAAATCATCAGTGCTATCGTGCCTCCTGTTTCGAAACAACGCGATTAATTGCTAATGCTTTAAACATCCCTAACGAAAAGCATTCAGTTTCATTCCAATCGCGTTTAGGTAGGGACCCCTGGATAAAACCGTATTCTGATTTTGTTATTGAGGAAAAGGCTAAAGAAGGTTTTAAAAAACTACTGATTTTTTCTCCTGCTTTTGTAGCCGATTGTCTGGAAACGATTCATGAAATTGGTGTAGAGTACGATGAACTATTTAAAGAACATGGAGGCGAAAAAGTGCAATTGGTAGAAAGTTTAAACTCAGAAGATTTTTGGGTAGACGCTTTAACTGAAATTCTGAATATTAAGAAATCATAATTTAGTAGTTAGTTGCTAGTAACTAGTTCATCATTATTAAAAGAATACTTAATAATCTATTATTTACTCCTAACTACCAACTATCAACTATAAACTATCAACTATCAACTATCAACTATCAACTATCAACTATCAACTATCAACTACTGTTTAGTTACTAATCTGCAAAGCATTACCATCAAAAAATGTTCGGTATGGACGAAGAGGTTGAACAGCCGGCCCCTGAGCAACTGAACCATCTGTTAGAACAAACTTACTACTGCAACATAAGCAAACACTATATACATTGGTGCTTGAATCAACCTCAACTGTAGAGCAGGAATTCATAGGTTGATAGGAGCAATTTCTATCGTATGCAGAAAAATCGTTAATTGATTTTCTGTAAACTACAATCCCCCTAACTCCTCCATTTACATAAGCCCAACCTCCAATAGTGCTTAATTTGAAATATTGTGGATTACTGGGATAAATGGTAATATTAACCGGCACATTTGGAACATAATCGTCGTTGTTTCTTCTGCACGAAACAAAAAGCATAACTATTGTTAAGATTGAAATAATTAAAAATTTATTTTTGCACATGATGAATAAAAAAATGATTCCAAAGTTACTTATATTCTTTTGCTTATTTCTAACGGTGCCTCTTATTGTAAATGCTCAAATAAAAGGCAAAAATGCTGATGAAAAGCAAAAAAGTGCTGACCAAAAAAAAGAAGAGTTAAAGCAGGAAGAATTAGAGGCTATTGAATTAGGGAAGAAAAGACATGAAATGATTCAGAAGAAAGAAACTCGTAAGCGCATGAAAAAGAATAAAAAAAAGGCCGATAGGGTTAACGCCAACGAAAAGCCTCCTTTTTTGGAAAGATTGGAAGCTCGTTTTAGAAAGAAAAAGCGCTAATTGCATAATGCCAAGAAATTGCCCCAAATTTTCTTTCGGCATACAGCTAATATTTTTTTTAATTGTTAATTAATTTACAACTATTTCATTAACAATTATTTACAATTGATTAAAAAGTATAGCAAATGTTTGTTAATTTTTTATAAATGTTTACTTTAGCGGGGTAAGAATTTAAGGAATTAAAGCCAAACTTATTATGGTTAAAAGAATATTTACCTTTTTATTTGCAATCGCATTAAGCTCTGTAGCCCTCGCTCAAACAGGGGCTTTAAAAGGAAAAGTAATTGACAAAGCAACTAATGAAACTATACCGTTTGCGAGTGTTACACTCTTGTCTGGTGGGTCTGTAGTTGCAGCAGTTCAAACGGACATCGATGGTGAATATACAATCAAACCGATTCCTCCTGGGGCCTATAATTTAAAAGCATCTTATGTAGGATATTCTCCTGCTCAGGTTAATAACGTTCGTATTACTGCGGATAAAACAACCAATCAAAATTTTGAATTAACAACAGCTACAGACTTAAAAGAAGTTGTAATTACGGAATATAAAGTTCCTTTGATTGACCCAGATACTAAATCTGGTGGAACCGTTGACCGTGCTAAGTATAATTCAATGGCTACCAAAAATATTGCTTCAGTTGCCTCAACTACTGCAGGGGTATTTCAAAGTGATGAAGGTGCTGATTTAAATGTTCGTGGTTCTCGTTCGGATGCTACAGATTTTTATATCGATGGAGAACGTGTTCGTGGTTCTTCAGGTATCCCGCAACAGGCCGTTGAGCAAATTTCGGTTGTAACGGGTGGTTTACCTGCACAATACGGTGAAGCTACTGGTGGTGTTATTACCATTACTACTCGCGGACCTTCTGGTCAGTTTTTTGGTGGTGTTGAGGCTATTACCTCCGAGGCAACAGATGCATATGGTTACAATTTTATAGGTTGGAGCTTAGGTGGTCCTATAGTAGCCAAAAAGGATACTGTAACAGGTATTAAACGTCCTGTTTTGGGATACTTCCTTTCGGGTGAGGCTTTTACCGAAAAAGATCCTGATCCTTCAGCAATTGGAAGCTACAGAATTTTAAGCGATACATTGGCAGCTTTAGAAAGAAATCCATTAATTAAAAATCCAAACGGTTCAGGTTCTGCAAAATCAGCTGAATTTGTTCAAATGAATGATTTGGAAAAAATTAAAGCACGTCAAAATGTTCGTCAAAACACATTCCGTTTAAGTGGTAAACTTGATTATTCTCCTATCAAAGATTTAAACTTTACAGTTGGTGGTAATATCGATTACGTTCAAAGTAGAGACTTTGTTTATAATTATGCTCTTTTTAATTCTAAAAATAATCCATTAAGTACTCAAAATACTTGGCGCTTGTATGGTCGAGTTACTCAAAAATTAAATATTGGAAGTTCAGATGAAAAATCTTCCTCCATTATTTCCAACGCATATTATACTGTGCAGGCCGGTTACCAAAAATTTAATTCTGTTACTGAAAGTTTCCACCATCGTGACAGATTATTCAACTATGGTTACATCGGTAAATTTGATATGCAATACAGACCAATCTATACACCGGTTGCTGATGGAAACACTATTAAATATTATGAACTGGCCGGTTACCAAGATACCTCTATAACATTTACTAGATCTGAGTTAAATGCTTTATCCGCTAATTACACTTCTAATTACTTTGATTTTATAGAAGATAAATCAATTTATCAATTCCAAGGTAGACCTTCTGCTTTGGACTTAGTAGCGATTAACGGCGCTTTAAGAAATGGAGATCGTTTAAACCAAAATAACGTTTATGCCCTATGGAATAACACAGGTCGCCAATATGGTGGTTATAATGTTACAGATAACTCTCAATTCCGTGCCTTTGCTAACTTTAACTTCGACTTAAAGAAGAAACATGCTATACAGTTTGGTTTTGAATACGAACAACGTGACGATAGGCAGTGGGGTGTTTCCGCCTTATCCTTATGGACTATCATGCGTCAGTTAACCAACACCCATATCTCCTTGGATACAAGCGTAAGAATATACAATGAAGCATTGAGTGGAACAATAGCTTATTACGATCATCCATATAAAGCAGATGCTTCTACTCAATCGTATTTCGATAAAAAATTACGTGAAAAAATCGGGGCCGGCGAAACAGATATCTTAAATATTGATGCTATGGATCCGAATACTTTTAATTTAAATATGTTCTCTCAAGATGAACTTTTAATTAATGGTATTTCTTCTGGTTTTGGTTATGATTTATACGGCAATAAAATATCTAATAAGGCTCGTCCATCTTGGGATGATTTCTTTACTAAAAAGAATGATGCTGGTAATTTCACTAGAGAAATTGGTTCGTTCCGTCCAATCTACATGGCAGGCTATATTCAGGACAAATTCGATTTTAAGGATATAAAATTTAACGTAGGTCTTCGTTTGGATCGTTTTGATGCTAATCAATCTATGTTAAAAGATATATTTTCTCTATATCCTACTAAAACAATCAAAGACCTTAAAGCTGACGATGCCAAGTTTGAAGCACCTGAAAATCTTGGGGATGATTTTGTGGTTTATGTATCTGACCCAAGCAATCCCTCTGCCTCCAATATAGTTGGATATAGAGATGCCAGTACTGGTGCATTTCCTAAATGGTATAACACTCAAGGTATTGAAGTTATCGATCCTTCCACTTTAACTTCAACCGGTAGACTTTATCCTTACTTGGTTGATCCAGATAATTCTCAAAATCCAACAAAAGATTTAACCTCTGCAGGATTTAAAGACTATACGCCTCAATTAAATTTAATGCCACGTATTGCTTTTTCATTCCCTATATCGGATGTGGCTAACTTCTTCGCCCATTATGATGTGTTAACTCAACGTCCTCCCAATGCTCTTCGAAATGACCCATTTGACTATTATAATATTCAAAATAGTGTAGGCGGTGTTTTAAATAACCCTGGATTGCTTCCTGAGAGAACAGTAGATTATGAATTGGGTTTTTCTCAAATATTGAACGAAAGCAAGAGTTCGGCTTTAACTATAACCGCATTTTATCGCGAATTACGTAACTTGATTCAAACCGTATTTCTTTACAATGCATACCCAATCCAATATCAAACATTTGCTAATATAGATTTCGGAACAGTTAAAGGCTTATCTGCTACCTATGATTTACGCCGTATGGGTAACGTATCCATGAACTTTAGTTATACGTTGCAGTTTGCGGATGGTACCGGATCTAGTTCAACTTCTGGTGCTAATTTAATTGCTTCAGGTAATCCTAACTTAAGAAGTACTATTCCGTTAGATTTCGATCAGCGTCATCAAATTGTAGGAAATTTCGATTTCCGTTACGATCAAGGCGCTGCTTATAATGGCCCTGTATTATTCGGTAAACAAATATTTGCTGATGCTGGTTTCAATATTACAGGTCGAGCTGGTTCAGGAACCCCTTATTCCGGTCAATCTAATATTGTTCCTACCCAGTTTTCAGGTGTACAAGGAAATAACCCTATTCTACAAGGTAGTATTAATGGTTCTCGCAAACCTTGGCAAGTTCGTTTCGATTTGCGTGTTGACAAAAATTTTATGTTAGCTATTGGTAAGAAGAACGAGGAGGGAGTTCGTTCTAAAAAAAGATTAAATGTATATATACAGGTATTGAATTTATTAAATACTAAAAATGTTTTAAACGTATACAGAGCTACAGGTGATCCTACCGATGATGGTTATTTAAGTTCAGCAATTGCTCAACAACAGCTTTCTCAAGTTGCTAGCCGTCAGTCATTTATTGATATGTATAATGTACATTTGGCTAATCCGGGTAACTTTTCAATTCCTCGTCGTACGAGAATTGGACTTAGCTTAGATTTTTAATATTAATTTGAAATTAGTTTGATATGTTAAATAATAAAATTTTAAATCTCACTTTAGCTTCAGTTTTTCTGACAGGTTCTCTGTTTGCTCGAGAAAATGTGTCACGCAATAAAATGGCTGCACCAGCTGCACCTGCTGGCACTTTAGCTGAACCTTGTACTCCGGCCCGAGCTCAATCGGTTTTGGCCATAAATAATGTTAGAACCACTATTTTGGCAGGTGGTGATATGTGGTGGGACTTAACCAACGGAAGATATGAGATACCTAAAGGAAGTAACCGACACTCTTTATTTGCCGGTGCTTTGTGGATAGGGGGGTTGGAAGAAGGTACGGGTACCTTAAAAGTGGCGGCAATGACATACCGTCAAACCGGTAATGATTTTTGGCCGGGTCCTTTAAATTTAAATACGGTATCTATTGAGAATTCCAGATGTAATGATTTTGATAAGCATTTTAGAGCCTCAAAAGCTGATGTAGCAAATTTCCGTGGCGGAGGTGATGCAAGTGAAGATATTAAAAATTGGCCAGGAAATGGTGATGCTGCCAAAGGTGAAGATTTATACCTGGCTCCATTCTTTGATAAAGATGGAGATACTCGATATAAGCCAGAAGAGAGTGGTGATTATCCATTTTACGACTTTGATGGTTCTCAAGGACTAGGAAATATTTTATTTGGAGATGAAACTTTATGGTGGGTTTTTAATGATAAAGGAAATATACATTCCGAAACGCAAGGTGTACCTATCGGTTTGGAAATCCATGCTCAGGCTTTTGGTTTTCAAACTAACGATGAAATTAATAATATGACGTTCTACCGTTATAAAATCTTTAATCGTTCTTCAACTAAACTAGAAAAAACATATTTCGGTCAGTGGGTGGATCCTGATTTAGGAAATTACCAGGATGACTGGGTGGGTTGTGATGTAGAAAAAGGTTTTGGCTATGTTTATAATGGTGATCCTAATGATGAAAATGCAGCTGGATATGGATTAAACCCTCCTGCATTAGGGGTAGATTTCTTTCAAGGTCCTATCGCAGATGCGAACGATGGTGTAGATAACGATCGCGATTGTATTGTAGATGAACCCAACGAACAAATTATCATGAGTAAATTTGTATACTACAATAATGATTTCTCTCCTATTGGTAATCCAGAGATTGGTCCACATTTTTATGGCTATTTAAAAGGACTATGGAAAGATGGAACTCCAATGGTCTATAATGGAGTGGACGGATGGATAAATGGTGGTGGTGCCGGACCTGTTTGTAATTTTATGTTTCCTGGTGATTCTGACCAAAAATACGGCTGGGGATTAGGTGGTGATTGCGCCAATCCAAAGCCAAGTACTCCATGGTGTGAAACGGCAACACCGGCCGACAGACGTTTTTTACAATCAGCAGGTCCTTTTACTCTTCAACCCGGTGCAGTTAACTATATAACTGTCGGTGTAATATGGGGACGATCCGGTTCTTACAACGGTTGTAAAGGTGGTTCAGTTTCTTATATCCGACAAAACGATGAAATTGCTCAAGAATTGTTTGATAATGCATTTAAGTTACCTGATGGGCCTGATGCTCCTACCTTGACTATTCAGGAGCTTGACAAAGAATTATTATTTTATATTGATAATAAACCTGCTTCAAATAATTATAAAGAAACTTACAGGGAAATTGATCCACGTATTCCTAGCACTCCAGCTGGAGCTACTTATACTTACGACAAGACTTATGATTTTCAAGGATATATCGTTTACCAGCTAAAGAGTGAGGAAGTTTCGGTAAACGATTTATATGATGAAACCAAGGCGATACCTGTTTTCCAATGTGACCTTAAGGATGGTGTTGCAGAACTGGTTAATTTTTCTTTCGATCCCGCAATTAATGCCAATTTTGGTAAAGTTATGGTTAAAGAAGTGGAAGGTTTTAAAATGGATGATGGAATCAAACATTCATTTAAAATTACCGAAGACAAGTTTGCAATCGGTTCTTCAAAATTAGTTAATCATAAAAAATATTATTTTGTAGCGGTTGCTTATGGTTATAATTCTTTTAAAAAGTATAAACAGGATGCGGATGTAACTTATGATGCTTTGGGTATCCCTACCAATGATCCGGCCCGTGATGGTCAAAAGATTGAATTTTTACCTGGCCGTTTAAATATTATTAAGAAAATTGCCATTCCTCATACACCTATGTTAGAAAATGGTGGAACAATTGCCACTGCCTATTATGGTCAAGGTCTATCAGTTAAAAGAATAAAGGGTAAAGGTGCGGGATCTAACTTTGTTGATCTTACCGATGAAACGCTAGAATCTATGTCTAACGATTCTACAGATGTCTTGGAATACAAGCCTGGAAAAAGTCCAATTGAAATTAAAGTAATAGATCCTTTAAATGTTCCCTCAGATGAGTATACCTTGAAATTTATCAATGGTGGAACTGCGTTATTTAAGGATTCTAAATGGGAGATTCGTAAAAAGGCAGATAATTCATTAATAGCAACAAGCGATACTTCAATCAGTGTGGATTATGAACAATTGATCCCGGAATTGGGTCTATCAGTTAAAATACTTCAAAGTAGTGGACCTTTTGCGTCTGGTAATGCTCTTGAAACTGATTTTATTGGTTCCGAGGTTATTTATAAAGACGATAAAAAAAGATGGTTAACTGGAGTGGTTGATATTGATGGTTGCTCAACATTAAACTGGATTAGATCGGGTACTCAAGGCTGTGAGTCAAATCCTTCTTGTCCATCAGAGTCTTCAGATTTCTGTGATAAAGACAATGATCAGTTTTTTGAAAAAATACTAGGAGGAACTTGGGCTCCGGCTTATTTAGGAGGCAGTGGAAGGTTAACTTTTAATAGTAGGAATTACTATTATGAGGGTACAGTTATGCCTCATTCTCCTATTGCAGCTGTTTCGGCTAGCGATGCAACTAATTTATGTAATAGAGGATCATTCGATTACAAGTTAATTAGAAGTTTTGATTTGATTATTACTTCCGATAAAAGTAAATGGACCCGTTCTCCAATTTTTGAAATGGGAGAGGATAATGCTTTAAATGAAAACGGAGGGAGAAAGTTTTTACTTCGACGTCATAATTCAGTTGATAAAAATGGTAATGTAGCTAATGATACTGTTTCTAGTTCCGATCCGAATAGTCCAAATTATATCTCAGGTTCTGGTATGGGTTGGTTCCCTGGTTATGCGGTTGATCCAATTTCGGGAGAACGTTTAAACATTGCTTTTGGAGAGGACTCTCGCTTAATTGGACAAAACGGTGCAGATATGAAATGGAATCCAACTTCAACTTGGATTGACAATTCGGGCAACTTAATTAACGGAGGTAAACATGTAATATATATTTACAATACTGACGTTCCTCCAATGCCTAATTCAACAAAGATTGGAGCTTATGATGCAGGATGGTCTATTGTTGATAATATTCGATATGGTTCTAATTGGTCAATACCTGGAACTAGTAACACACAGAAAGGTTTTAAATTGGGAAATGTGTTTAAGAGCGCCATGTGGGTTAATATTCCTTTGTTAGCAGAAGGACAAGAATTATTATCAAGTGATGTTCACATCAAAATTAGAGTACCTAGTGCATATGCCCCTTATCCAAAATCAACCGATTTAAATGAATACGAATTCAGTACTAAGGATATTGCTACAATAACCAATAATGAGGCGGCTGCTAAAACTGCTTTACAAATGGTGAATGTAGTTCCTAACCCTTACTATGCTTTTTCTGAGTATGAGGGCGTTGATAGAGGTATTCGTTCTCAAGTTGATAACAGAGTTCGTATTACATACCTTCCAAAGAAATGTGTAGTTTCAATTTATACTCCAAACGGTGTATTGGTTAGAAAATATAAAAAAGATGATGACATTACATTCCTTGATTGGGATCTGAAAAATTATGCGGGTATTAACGTAGCCAGTGGAATGTACTTAATTCACATTCAAGCCGACGGAATAGGTGAAAAAGTTTTAAAATGGTTTGGTGTTTTACGCCCAATCGACTTAGACCAATTTTAATAATTTGAATTTTCTTATACTATGAAAATTAACTTAAATAAATTTCTAGCTCTTTCATTAGTTTTATCTGGTGGATTAACTTGTGTATCATTTGCTGGTAATAAGGATCGTGTAGCTCAAGCGGGCGCTAATGAACTATTGCTTAATCCTTGGGCCAGAAGCACAGGTTTTGCTAATGCAAATGCTTCTTCAGTAAGAGGCCTTGAAAGTCAGTTTCTTAATGTTGCAGGTTTGGCATTTACTAAAAAAACAGAGCTTTTGTTTTCTAATACTACCATCTTAGCTAGTGCAGGTATTAAATATAACGCATTCGGGTTCTCACAAAAAGTAGGAAAAGGTGGTGTTATGGCACTTGCTGTAAACTCACTTAATTTCGGGCAGATTGATATTACTACAGTAGATAATCCGGAAGGTGGAATTGGTAAATACGGAGCCTCGTTCAATAATATTAATTTATCTTATGCTAAGGAATTTTCCAATAGTATTTTTGGAGGTATTAATATTAAAGCTATTTCTCAAACTATCCCAAGTTTAAGTGCTAGAGGTATTGCAATTGATGCAGGTATTCAGTATTTAACGGGTAATAACGAAGAGAGAAATAATGTGCATTTTGGAATTGCTTTAAAAAACGTAGGTCCGGCTATGAAATACTCCGGCAGTGGATTGTCTACCAAAAGGGCAAGTCCTACTAATGGTCAAATGACAAATGTAGAACAAAGAAGCTCCCTAATAGAACTTCCCGCTTTGTTGAGTATTTCGGGTGCTTATGACTTCCTTTTTGGAGATAAGCACAGAGTAACGGCTGCCGGAAACTTCATCTCTAATTCATATGGTAAAAATCAATTTAATTTTGGGGTTGAATATGGCTTTACCGACTTTTTTATGGTAAGAGGTGGTTACGCTTTTGAAGATGGAATTAATAATGCTGATACCAGAACAACACTTTATACTGGGCCAACAGCTGGTTTTACTTTAGAAAGACCTATTACTAAAACAGGAACTACTTTTGGAATTGATTATTCTTACAGAGTTACCAACCCTTTAAATGGTGTGCACAGTATTGGCGTGCGTTTAGCACTTTAATTAATACTATTTTTTTATATTTGTAAAGAGTCCCGACACGCAATCGGGATTCTTTATTTTTAGGAGTGAACGTAAATTAAAAAATCATGAGTCAGGTTAACTATTTTACCGAAGAAGGTTTAAAGAAATTAAGAGAAGAGCTACAACATTTAAAGTCGGTGGAAAGACCAAAAATTTCTCAACAAATTGCAGAAGCCAGGGATAAGGGTGATTTGAGTGAAAACGCAGAATATGATGCTGCAAAAGAAGCTCAGGGATTGTTGGAATTAAAAATCTCTAAAATGGAGGATTTACTTGCTAATGCTCGTATTATCGATGAGAGCCAATTAGATACTTCAAAAGTTTCTATTCTTTGTAAGGTAAAAATTAAGAATACAGCTAATAATATGCAAATGGCTTATACCTTAGTAGCGGAAACCGAAGCCGATTTAAAGGCAGGAAAAATTTCGGTGGATAGCCCCATAGGGAAAGGCTTGTTGGGTAGAAAAGTTGGAGATGTAACGGAAATAGCAGTTCCTTCTGGCAAAATGAAATTTGAAATCCTGGAAATTTCTAGATAATGCCAAGTGTTTTCTCAAGAATTGTAAGTGGTGAGATCCCTTCTCATAAAGTTTATGAGGATGAAGAGTTTCTGGCATTTTTAGATATTTCACCCTTAACCATGGGTCATACCCTTTTAATTCCAAAAAAGGAAACCGATTATTTATTTGATATTGAAACACCAGATTATTTAAAATTAATGGAGACGGCAAAGAGGGTTTCAGAAGTTATCAAAAAAGTTTGTGCTTGTAAGCGTGTAGGAGTTGCAGTAATTGGTTTGGAAGTTCCTCACGCACATATTCATTTAATTCCAATAAATACTATGGATGATATGAATTTTTCTCGACCAAAATTAAATCCGAGTCAGGATAAACTGGCCGAAATGTCTTTAAAATTGAGAAACGGTTTCAACTAATTTAAATGCCAAAACTTATTGTAGTACCTACGCCTATTGGTAATCTGGAAGATATTACACTAAGAGCCATTTCTGTTTTAAACGAGTGTGACTTTGTAATTGCCGAGGATACCCGAACATCGGGAAATTTATTAAGGCATCTTAATATTCAGAAAAGTTTAGTTTCGTTCCATATTCATAACGAACATAAAATACTCCTTAGTTTAGTTGAAAGAATAAAACAAAGTAATAACGTTGTGCTTATAAGCGATGCTGGAACTCCGGCTATATCTGATCCTGGATATTTGCTGGTAGATGCTTGCATAAAAGAAAATATTCCGTTAGAATGTTTACCAGGACCTACAGCGTTAATTCCGGCACTAGTAGTTTCGGGTTTCCCAACCGATCGTTTTGTTTTTGAAGGATTTTTGCCTCCCAAAAAAGGTAGAAACTCCAGAATAACTGCTTGGTTAAACGAACCAAAAACGATAGTATTTTACGAATCTCCTCATAAGCTTCAGAAAACAATTTTACAGTTAATAGAAGTACTCGGTGCCGATAGAGAAATATGCATTGTAAGAGAGTTAAGTAAAAAATTTGAAGAGCATGTGAGGGGAAATTTGCAACAAATTAAGAATCATTTTGATCACTCAGAACCCAGAGGCGAATTTGTTGTTGTTTTGAAGGGTGTTTCTAAAAAGGATATAAGTAATGACGAATAAAAGTCGTTTGGTTAAAAGACAGCGTGTTATAAAGAGTGGTCTTCCGCCCGGAAGTCTTCATGCGGTTGGTGAGCCATCAGAATCGAAAGCCCATATTACCATGTTTGAGTTTGATGACCAACATTATATAGAAACCAAACTTGAAAATATTAATGATTGTAAGGATGCTTTATCCAGATCTACTATTAAATGGATTGATATAGATGGGATTCATGATTTAAAAGTAATTGAAGAAGTAGGTAAATTATTTAATATACATCCTTTAACACTCGAAGATATAATTAACAATGACCAGCGTGCAAAGTTTGAAGATTATGCTAATTATACGCTTACTATTGTTAGAAAAATTTATTACAATTCTTGTGTTACCAGCGAACAGTTAAGTATAATTCTATTAAATAATGTTGTACTCACCTTTCAGGAAGCCGATAAACAAGATGGTTTTGATCCTATACGAGAACGTATCAGAAATAAAAGTGGAAGAGTAAGAAGGAGTGGGGCAGACTATTTAGCATATGCTTTGTTAGATACAATTGTGGATACCTATTTTTCAATTATAGAAAAGATTGGAGTATATATTGAAAGTTTGGAGGATATAATTATTGATGAGAATTTTGATAAATCTGTAATTAAAAAGATCCACCAGACCAAAAGAGAAATGATTTATTTACGTAAATCTATTTGGCCTTTACGCGAATTAATTGCCACCATGCAGCGCATTGATCACCCTTTAATGGCTGAAAACACTAATTTATATCTGCGTGATGTATACGATCATACCGTTAGAATTATTGAAACAATAGAAGCTCAGCGTGAACTATTAGCTGAATTAACTGAAATATATTTAAGTACAAATTCAAATAAAATGAATGAGGTAATGAAAGTACTTACTATAATCTCTTCGTTGTTTATTCCGCTAACTTTCATTGTAGGTATATATGGAATGAATTTTAAATTTATGCCCGAACTAGATTATAAGCTGGGTTATCCTCTGGTGCTTATATTTATGGGTATATTATTTATTGGAATGTTAATTTATTTCAGAAAGAAGAAATGGATGTGAGGCTAATTGGACTGATGTATATTACTTCTACACTTTAAATCCAACTAAAAGTATATCGTCTATTTGTTCGTGTTCTTTACCCATCCATTCGTTTATGGTAGTTGTAAAGAATTCTTTCTTTTCTTTAAATGAAATGTCTTTCTTGGCAACAATTAAGTCTTTTAATCGTTTGGTCATAAATTTTTTACCTTCCGGTCCGCCAAATTGATCGGGGTATCCGTCGCTAAATGTATAAAACTGCATATCAGGGGTTAAAGTTATCTCGTGTTCCTGAAAAACAGTCGAATCGTCTGTAAAACCTCCAATTGCACTTTTTGTTGCTTTCATTTCGGTTAAACCGTTTGCATCAATAAGCCATAATGGGCGATTAGCTCCGGCATACAATAATTTATTGTTTCTAATATCGATACAGCATAAGGCGATATCCATGCCGTCGCGCGATTGGTTTTCGTTTTGTTTTAATGCTTTCTTTACTCCTAAATGCAATTGATGTAAAATTTCGCCGGGATTAAAAACCTTGTTTGTTAAAACAATTTCATTAAGAATAGTGTTACCTACCATACTCATAAATGCTCCCGGAACACCATGGCCGGTGCAATCGGCTGTTGCAAAAAGTATATAGTCCTTTTCGTAATCTTCATCTACATTAATGGTTCCAAACCAATAAAAATCGCCGCTTACTATATCTCTTGGTTGAAATAAAACAAAGGAATCTGGTAAATATTTTTTAATTAAATCATCCATTGGTAATATAGCCCTTTGGATTTTTTCAGCATAGTTTATACTGTCTTTAATGTCTGTATAGGCATGTTCTAATTTTAAGTTAGATTCTTTTAATTCATGCGTACGCTCCTCAACTTTTGCTTCCAGTATTTCCTTTTCTTTAATTAGTTTTTGAGTTCTGTATTGTATGAAAAGGTATATGCTAATCGCACCAAAAATTAAACATAACGATATAAACCACCAGGTCCTATAAAAAGGTGGAGAAATTAGTATTTTAATGTATTGTGTTTTAGATTCGATTTCCGAATTAATAATTCGCGATTTTGCTTTAAGTATATATTCTCCGGGGGGTATATTGTTATTAATGAACTCACCTGAAGTTGACCAGTCTGTCCAGTTTTCATCAAAGTTATCGAGCAGGAAAGTGTATTCTAATTTTTCGAGAGGAGAGTGTGCTTCAAATGTTATCTTAAGATTATTCTTGCTATAGGGTAAAATAATGCTACTGTTTTTTTCAAAAAAGAAAATATCTTTTTCAATGATGGAACTGTCCTGATTGTTTATGTGGATTTTTGAAATTGAAAAAAGAGGTAAATCAGGGTTGTACTCCTTTGTAATGTCTATCTGCTGAAAACCGTGTTTTAGTCCAACGTATACTTTGTTTTTTTGTTCATCGCAATATAAAATGTCGGGTAACAGATTTTCAATATCAATTCCATCCATTGAACCATAATTTTTTACCACTTTAAAGATATTGTTTTCGAAATTTAGTAAGGATATGCCCTTGGAGGTTCCAACAACAATTTTATTTTTACCAATAGCTTTAATTGATTTAATTTCGTTTGAAGGCAAGCCGTTTTTGATGCTTATGTTAGAAATTATTTTATCATCTTTAATAATAAATATGCCTAAATCTAAAGTTCCGGCAAGAATGCAGTTATTAGAGTTTGCCAAGCAGAAGATGCTTTTTATGCTTTGTTTCTGGTTAAATGAAATCTCACTTGCTTTAGAACTGTTTCCGTTCCATTTAAATAATCCCATTTGGTAAGAAGCCAAGTAATAAGTGTTATTGAGTTTTTCAATACTCATTAGGCTATTGTCAATATTATCAATGCTAATTGATTTACAGGTTTTATATTTTAAATCTATTTCGCAAATACCATGACCATAGGAAACACCAATTAGTTTGGAAGTTGAGGCAGACGAAATTTGTGATATTATGTAGTTATTTTCACCATCTACTAATTTGATGCGGGATATTTTTTCGCCCTCAATTGTAATTAATTCCGAGTTTTCAGTTGTAACTAAAAGTAAATCGTTTAGTTTGCATATCTGAATGATTCTTTCTTTTGATAAAATTTGTTTAATAGAATTTAATTCTTCGTTGTTGTTAATCTCTAGTATACCGTCTGTGTTATTACCAAGCCAAATTTTATTTTGATTAACATATAAACTGGAGCTTGCTGTGTTATCAGTTAAATAGTCATCGCGATAAAAAGAAACTATTCCATTATTAGAAAATTCAGCCAGGCCTTTAAGGTCACTCCCAATCCAAATATGATCGTCGCGATCTGAAGTTATGCAATACAAAGTGGGGTCTAATATGCCGTTTTCCGAGTTTAATATTTTGAGTTTAAGATTTTGGATTTTTAAAAGACCGGCATCACAAACAGCCCATATTGTTCCGCTTCTATCTTGAGTAAAACCTCCAATAATTGTTTCGTTTATATCGGGATGTGTAATGAGTGTTATTATATCTTTATTTAGGTTGATGATCTCGCCATTAGATGAACCAAACCATATCGTTTTTTGCTTATCAATAAATATGGAAAAGAGAGGGCCTTTTATCGGTAATTCAATTTTCTTTACGTTAGAAAAGTTTAGGTCGCAAACATATGCGCCTTTGCTGGTAGCTATGTATAAATTATTATTTAATTCTGATATGGCATAGATCGAATGAGAGTTAAAATGATTTATTTTTTTGTAATTATTTTCAGTACCATAATACAATCCGTCATCTTTTGTACCTATCAATACCTGGTTGTTTTGGGTAAAATAAATGGAATAAATGAGTTTACCGTTTAATCCTTTATTGATAAGAGAGAATTTTCCTTTGTGATATTTGATAATGCCACTGCCGTTTGTGCCAATCCAAAGTGCACTGTCTTTTGGAGATGAATTTAAAGTAATAATATCACCAAAGGGCAAACCGTTATTTATATTGAATGTTTCAAACTTTTCACCTTTATAGCGAGCCAAACCACTCCCCATGGTTCCGGTCCAAATAAAGCCATATTTATCTTCGTGTACGCAAGAAATTTGTGCAATAGGCAGACCTTGTTTTTCGGAGAAATAAGTGAGATTTAAGCGCTGGCTAAAGCTAATTTTTGTAGCTATGATGAAGAATAAAAGTGGTATGTATATACAACGAAGCAACAAGTAAATTTAAATAAAAAAAGCGGCTTTAAAAAGCCGCTTTTGACAGTTATCTGTATTGTCGAATTGGATTTGTTTAAAACAATAATTAAGAATTAGGGTACTTGTAATAAAAATAAACCCTAACTCCTTTTGGGGTTCCTTCTTCTGTATATTTGGTTTCGCCTAAACCAACTGCTTTAATAACTTTTTCAATTCTAAAAGACTCTTTATTTACTTTCCAGTCTTCAACAAAATAAAAGCTGGCATTACCGCTTGACAAGTCTAAAGCCTTATGTTCAATTACTTTCATTACCATTTTACTTGGGTTTTCTGGGTCTTCAACTAACAAGGTGTCAGCCGGAGGAGGACCTAAATAGCGGTTAACATCCTCTGTTGACATTGGAATTGTGTCTTCGGGAGTAGCGTATACTTTTAGTTTTCCTTGCTTAGCTTGTTCTACAAATTCTTTTAAAAGATCAAGTGTGCAGCATGAGCTAGTGTCGCTTGAACAACAATTGTTAATAAAGCTGCTAACTCCGGCAAGAAGTTGGGTGTTTTGATTATCGGTTTTATTGCCATTGTCCTTAACGGCATTTGAAGAACATGAGTTTATTAGTGTAGCAACAAAAACCGAAACTGATAGTTTTATAATAAAATTTGCTTTCATTACTGCTTTATTATTTTTTTGTTTATAAATCCACCTTCGGTTTGTATCTGAAGCTGATAAGCGCCAATACTTAAATCGCTAAGGTTAAGTTGTGTTTGGAAATAGCCTCTGGCTTCTTCCTTCTGCTCCATTAACATTTTGCCCTGCATATCAAAAAGGCGAAGCGTTACTTTTTCGCGCATGTTGTATTCCATACTAATGTTTAGAGTGTTGTTTGCCGGGTTAGGGTAAACGTTAACTAACTTCTCCATTTGTTGCTGGTTTAGCTTAGTTAAACGAGTATTTACATTCTTAATATTAGAGCGTGAAGTTGCAATACGAGCCCTGTCTGGATTACAATCTCCACCATCTTGCCATATAGTTTCCACTCTATACCAAACGCTATCAGCAGAAGGCGCAGTTAAATCAACGTATTGGTAGGTTGGCAGAACACCGCCGGCAACCGCACCTATACTGTCTAATCCGGGTATTCCAATTGTACTTCTTAAAATTCTGTAATAAGAAACTGCTCTACCTTGATATTCATTAAACGTTAAACGAGGTTCGTTTGATGCTGTAAAATCAATTACTACATGAACTGTAGTGTGTTCTACGTTGCTCAGCGGACTTTCAATACCGCAGGTATCTTTAAGAGAAACTTTATAGGATTGAGCCTGTGTTCCCGCCAAGATCTGAAGATCAGTAAAAACAGAAGGCAGGTTGTATCCGATTGCTCCTATGCGTTGATATTGTGTAGAGGTAATTTTTCGATAAACTACAAAACTATCTATCGAAGTGGTTTGTGGTTTTTCCCAATAAACCTCATAACGTTTTGCCAGTAAACCTTCTACGGTAGCCTGACAAACTTCCTGGCTACTTTGTTCGCTACAGGTTGTGCTTATGTTTTTACATAATTTATTGGATCCACAAGAATTGCTGGCTTCAACACAAACGTTATAATTACCGAATGAATTATAGGTGTAAGTTGGATTTAAGAGGTTTGTTCCGTTGCCATCTCCTAATGTCCAGAAGGTGTTTTCGGAATTTAAACTTAAATCGGTAAGATTAATACTTAAACCGGCCAATGTATAAGAAAAATTAGCTGTTGGACCTGTACACACATATACTTCTTTACAAATACTATCTGCTCCACAGTTATTAGTGGTCTTAAGACATACATTATAGGTGCCTGTGTTAGGAAATGTATGAATGGAGGGATTTTTAAATGGGCTGGTTGTGCCATCACCAAAATTCCATAACCATGAAGTGCCATTTACAGAGGCATTACTTACTTCGGTTTGCAAACCTGAGGTGATAAATTCGAAGTTGGATGTGGGGGAGGAGCAATTAATGGTTACGCTTTTAGTCGTTTGATTAGTCCCACAGCCATTCTGTACAATTAGTTTAATGTTGTAAGTACCTGAAGATGCGTATTGCTTAACCGCATTAAAATCGATGTTGTTAGTGGTAGCATCACCAAATTGCCAAATAAACTGGAAAGCATTGGTAGAGTTGTTGGTTAGGTTAACGGTATATCCATTAACATCAGTAGTAAAAGAAGAAACTGGTGGAGCACAACTAACACTAACGTTTTCACAATAAACACTGGAACCGCAAGAAGTTGTTATAGTAAGGCAAACGTTAAAGGTTCCGGTGTTTTGAAACACGGCAACCGGGTTTTGTAACGTACTTGATTTTCCGTTGCCAAAAGTCCATGAGTAGGTTGCGCCCAAATAAAAGGGTGCGGTAAAACTCACCCTTAAGTCGCTTACACTTTTGGTAAAACTAGCTACAGGGCTAACGCAATTTAAAGTTATAATTTGCCAGGCAGTATCGTTACCACAACCACTGTAAGAAATTAAACCCACTCTTATTTGGCCGCCTAAGCCATAATTATGGGTGGCATTTCTGCTGGTGGCAACATTACCATCGCCAAAAATCCACTTAGTTCCATAATCTTGTGTAGATGTATTTGTAAATGTTACGGTGGTTCCACTAACCTGGTATGTAAAATTTGCAGTGGCGGGTTGATCGCAAACGGTAAAAGCCACAGAGTAAGTCATACCCCAATTGCCACTTTGATCTTTAGCTCTAACGTTTAATACATGAACGCCAACAGGTAATGGATCTAGGAAAAGAGGATCTATGGCCTGAATTAATTGTGGAATATTTACACTGTCGTTAGCGCTAAATACCGAAAAAGGACTTGCATTTCCTGCTCCGGGATCTAACTGATCGAAGAAATATTCCATGGCTATAATTTTGGGCAAATTTGCTTGTGTATTCGTTTTAGTGGTGTCATATATATAAAATAATTTCTCCCCACTGGTACTGTATACACCCAGTTGATCCTTAACTCTAAAATAGGCTTTATGAAAACCTACAGCTAAATTTTGTGTTAGTAAATTGAGATTTACAGTTATACTATCAAGCGGATTAACTTGAAAAGGAGTTCCGTTTTCAAAACCGGGATCAACATCAAAATAATATTCTCCCGATTTAAGGAGAGGAGCTGTGTTGCTTGCGGACTGAAAATTTGTATCAATTACAAAAAATAACTGTTCGCCACTGGGACCCCAGTTGCCTAAATTGTTTTTATAGCGAAAATATATTTTATGAAAACCTGCTGTTAAGCCAGTAGTTGAAAAATTAAGCGTTGAACTAGCTGAATCCCCTTGTGCGCTGTAGTTTAAGTTGGTGCCATTACCCATACCCGGGTCAGTATCAATGTAATATTCCCCTTGGATAACCGAATCCTGTGCATATAACTGATAAAAGCACATGCAAAAAAGAATTTGAAGTAGCAATAATCGTTTCATTTTGATTTTTTTAGTTAAGTTTTTAATTATAGTTCGATAAAAGGTATTTTTTTAAAAAACCGATCTATAATCTTAACTTATTATTTACGATTACGAGCTTTAACAGTAACATTAATGTTTCCACCTTGCGGTGCTGAAGAAACCGGCATATTGATGGTTTGAATTTGAGGGATATTGGGCTCCCCAGTTAATGGATAAGGTGCTGGATACAAGTAAATAGGAAATGCTCCGCCGGTAGGTCCAATATCTTTGCTATCTGTTCCGGCATTAGCAATAGCCGAACCAGGTAACGGACGATAGTTAAATGAAACGGAAAATGGAGAAGGATTTCCGTTATAAGGTGAAACCTGATCGGTAATGTTTCCTGAACCTACATTGGTAGCAAAAGGCAAGTTAAAAGAACCGTAAACGTAGTTATTATTAAACGTATTATTCTTTACAAGATTAGGGTCTAAAGTGGTTAAGCCCCAAAAAATATTATTTTCGAAAACAGAATTTTGAATATAATAAAGAGGACTGGATGAGCTTAAAAATAAATTATTACGAATATAAAGGGTTGTAGTACTTGTATTAGTAGCGTCTTGTATCCTACTTCCTAAAATACAATTTCTAACTGTAATCGAACTGTAAGCATACCATATTGCCCCTGCTACATAACAATTTTCTACCGTAAAACCGCTAGCCTGATTACTACTTGTTGGTCCCCCATTGTATAAATTAATATTTGATTCAAAATAACAACGCGAAAAAAGAAACCCGGATACATTAGCAAATTGATTGCTAAACCCAATGCTTGATGATACCCACAAACCAATTAATTTGCAGTTGCTGGAACCATCTTTAAAGGAAATGCTTCCATTAATCTTACTAAAATAATTGTTATTATTTTGCGGGTTATACCCGGCACCAATAAGGGTAAGGCTTTTGGAAATGTTTAAACTCTCGTTGTAAGGTAACGGAGAAGGCTGAATTAAAATAGTATCCCCATTACTTGCCGCTGTTAAGGCAGACGAAATGGTTGAATACTGACCCGGACTTCCCGGTAATGCCGTATTATTGCTTACAGTTAAAACTGCAGCTTTGGTAATATTTAAGGATAAACCGGAAAAAAGTAGGATGGAGGTAATAAATTTTAGTTTCATCGATTATGTTATTTGGATATTTATTATTATTCAGAATTATTAAAAATTTTTACGCTATAATGCTTTCACGCATGGTTTTAATTTTTTCGTTTAATTTAGTTAAAAAGGCCTCGTTTACGTTCTCTACAGAAGACACTCCCTGATATAAATTAGTTAAATCTTCAAACTGTTTATAAAAATTAGATAACTCAGGATGGTTTTCGAATTCTTTTAATAGAGTTAAAATATTAGCTATATGAAGTTTTTGTTCATAAACTTTATTAAACAGCGCTTTGTTTTTTTCGTTTTGCTTTTGGCCCTTTAAACTGGCCAGAGTAATGAAATTGTTTTCAATCCAACTTCCGATAAATACCTCAGAGGCTAGATCCAGATGTTTGTCACTAATTAAAAAATCGTCGGTAGCTTTGTAGATATTTTCAATTATTACCTCCAAAGAGTCAGGGTTATTTATATGATCTATAAAATGTCTGTTATTAACTACATCATCAAATTTCCCTTTTACACCAGTTGCATCAGCCATCTTACCAGAAACTTCTATGTAAGCTTTAATGCCTTTTTCGTTTTTATAAGCTGCTAAATACGCCAGATCGGCCAAATAGACACCATAGTTGGCAGATTGTTTAAATGGGGTAGCGTAATTATCGGCATTTGAGGGGGAATTGCAAAGCGATTCATTTAGTTTAATACCGGATGATTTAAATTCCAAAACATGGAATGCAGGGGATGGAAGAGAGGCTACTAACTGAAGGAACTTAAACTCCTTCTCTTTATCGTTGATATTAGTAGAATTAGTATCAGTCTTGGCTGAAACCGTATCTTTTGATTCAGGTGATTTAGTTTCTGAATTTTCTTTACAAGAGAAAATTAGCAAGGAAAAGGCCAATAAACAAACGGTAAGATTTTTAATCATATTTGGTACTATTTTATAATAAATTTCAGCGAAAGTATAAAATTTTAAAAAGAATGTCCATAATATTTTCCAACATTTTAGTAGTTTTTTCCTTATTAATTAAGGGTATTGTTTACGTAGTTGTAAAAAATTATCTACCGATTTTATAGGGGTTAATAGCAAAAAAAATCCCCTTTCGGGGATTTGATAAGCAAGTTAAAAGTATATTATTTTAAGTCGAGATCTACTGATTTAACTTCCGATAGAGGTAATTGTTCGATTAATTGTTCTATGGAAGTGTTTTCGGTACTTTTAATTTTGTTATTACAGATGTATTCCAGGATTTCTGTATTTTCAACTCCACGGTCCACAAGCATTCCGTATATTCTTTTACCGCTTTTTAGCTCAATAATTGTTTCTTTTAAACTCATTTTATTTAATATTTAATAATCAAAAGTAATTTAACAACATTAAGGTATGATTAAGAGGAGGTTAAAACAAGAATAATTTATGAATGATTTTAAATAGTATACCAAACGCCCTTTTTGTTGAATCACTTGTGTTTAAAAGTGAGAATGTTGTATGCTTAAAAGTGTAAATTTGCAGTAAAGTTAACCATATGAGCAGTAAAAAAGTAGCATTAATTATTTTGGACGGGTGGGGTAAAGGTAAAGGCGATAAATCGGATGCCATTGCAAATGCAAAAAAACCATATTTTGATTATTTAATAAAACACTATCCAAATGCACAATTACTTACTTGTGGCGAGCATGTGGGATTACCCGATGGACAAATGGGAAACTCGGAAGTTGGACATTTAAACATAGGTGCCGGCAGAGTCGTTTACCAGGAACTGGTTAGGATAAATAAAGCCATTAGGGAAAAAACGTTAGATAGTAATGAGGTTTTATTAAAAGCTCTGAAATATGCTAAGGAGAATGGTAAGTCCTTGCATTTTATGGGGCTTGTTTCGGATGGCGGAGTGCATTCATCTCAGGAGCACTTGCATCGATTATGTGAGATTGCAACCGATTATGGATTAAATAAAATATTTGTTCATGCTTTTACCGATGGAAGAGATTGTGATCCAAAAAGCGGTTTAAGTTTCATAGAAAAATTAGATCAACATTTAAAAAATACAAATGCAAAAATAGCAACCATCATTGGTCGTTATTATGCGATGGATCGTGATAAGCGCTGGGAAAGGGTTAAAATTGCATACGATTTATTGGTAAATGGAACAGGAGAAAAGTTTGTTAATCCGGTTAAAGCGGTTAACGAATCCTATTTAAATGGAGTAACCGATGAGTTTATTAAACCTATATGTATCAGCGATCAAGACGATAATCCAATAGCAACCATAAAAGAAGGCGATGCAGTTGTTTGTTTTAACTTTAGGACAGACCGATGCAGAGAAATTACGCAGGTGCTTACTCAATTAAACATGCAGGAGCATGGTATGAATACAATAGCTTTGCATTATGTAACCATGACCAATTACGACAGCTCTTTTAAAAATGTACAGGTAATTTTTGAAAAAGATAATTTAAAGTTAACGCTTGGAGAAGTTTTGTCTGATGCAGGTAAAACACAAATTAGAATAGCCGAAACAGAAAAGTATCCACATGTAACGTTCTTCTTTAGTGGAGGACGAGAGCAGGAATATAAAGGGGAGTCTCGAATTTTGGTTAATTCTCCTAAAGTAGCTACATACGATTTGCAACCCGAAATGAGCGCGCCCGAGATTGCTGCTAAAATTGGTGTTGAGTTAGAAAAAGGCAACACTGATTTTATATGTTTAAATTTTGCTAATCCCGATATGGTTGGCCATACAGGTGTTTATAGTGCTATTGTAAAGGCTATTGAAACAGTGGATATTTGTTTAAAGCAGGTTGTTGAAGCCGGCTTAAAGCAAGATTATTCTTTTATTATTACGGCCGATCATGGCAATGCCGATTATGCTTTAAATGAAGATGGTTCTCCCAATACGGCGCATAGTTTAAATCCGGTTCCATGTATAATTATAGATAAGGATGTTAAGGATGTTAGAAACGGAAAGCTAGCCGATTTGGCTCCAACCATTTTAAAGCTAATGGATATTAAACAGCCAATGGAAATGGATGGAGTTTCATTGGTTTAATTTATAATCCTTCGATTCTTCCGAATAACAGAGATTTTGTAAGGCTGAGGAATCGAAGCCTTTTTTGGTTTAATATTCGGTTTAGGTTAAGAAATGATTATCCTTTTTAAAATACATTAAAGAAATTTTTAATACTAAACTTCGGGCCATTTCTCTAAAAGCTTAAACTCATGATCGGTTTTCTCCCAGGTAAAAACTAAAATTCCATTTGTTATGCTTACATACTTTACATCTAAAACACTATTATAGATCAATGCCTGATGTAAAACTTCGTTTGTTAAATTAACAGATTGTTCCTTACATTCTATAACCCAGCTGGCATTCCCTTGTTTATTGTAAACTACCAAATCGGCTCTTTTATTTATCTGGTTATATTTCAAGCTTACTTCAATTCCTAATTGAATGATAGAATAGTTTAAATCGTTAATTAAATGTAAAACAAAATGTTGTCTTACCCATTCTTCCGGACTTAACACCAGCCATTTTTTGCGAATTAAGCATTGAATAAACTTTTTTTGGTTTTCTTCCTTAATCTTTATTTCTAAAGGCTTCATAAAAAATAGTTCGTGGACTTATTTTCACTAAATTAGTGACTCTATCTGGTACTAAAATGAAAAGTAAGGAAGAAATTGTAAACAATTGGTTGCCTCGTTACACGGGTACATCGTTAAATGAATTTGGTAAATATATTTTGCTTACTAATTTCAATAATTATGTGTACATGTTTGCCCAAATGCATAATGTAGAAATAAAGGGTATAGACAAGGCTATGCCTAATGCAACAGCTGATGGAATAACCATGATTAATTTTGGGATGGGTTCGGCAAATGCCGCTACTATAATGGATTTAATAACTGCAATAGAACCCAAAGCGGTTTTGTTTTTGGGTAAGTGTGGGGGGTTAAAGAAAAAAAACGCACTCGGCGATTTAATCCTGCCTATTGCTGCGGTTAGAGGCGAGGGTGCATCGGATGATTATTTTCCTCCTGAAGTTCCGGCCCTACCCGCCTTTAGTTTACAAAAAGCAGTATCTACTACCATTCGCAATCACGATAAAGATTATTGGACCGGAACGGTCTACACAACTAATCGCAGGGTTTGGGAACACGACGAAGAGTTTAAAGAATATTTACGTAAAATCCGAGTAATGGGTATTGACATGGAAACAGCAACTTTGTTTTCGGTAGGGTTTAAAAATCATATTCCTACCGGTGCATTGCTTTTAGTCTCCGATCAACCTATGGTACCTGAGGGAGTTAAAACTGAAGAGAGCGATAAACAGGTAACTAGCAATTTTGTGGATATCCATTTGCGCATAGGAATAGATTCGCTTAATGTTTTAAAAAATAATGGTTTAACAGTTCGTCATCTTCGTTTCGACTAATGGCAAAAAAAGAAGACAGTCAAAAAGTTTATAGCGATATCTTAGCCTCGCTTAAAAAGAAAAATTACAGTCCTGTTTATTTCTTGTGTGGTGAAGAACCTTATTACATTGATAAATTATGTGATTATATAGAGAATTTTGTTTTAGACGAAACAGAAAAATCTTTTAATCAATCTGTATTGTATGGAAACGAAGTTAATGCGTCGCAAATTATTAGCGAAAGTAAACGCTTCCCAATGATGGCTGACAGAACTGTAATAGTAGTTAAAGAAGCGCAAGGGGTTAAGGATATTGAGAAATTAGAATCATATGTAAAATCGCCTTCCCCATCAACCGTGTTAGTTATTTGTTATAAATATAAAACACCCGATGGAAGAAAAAGCTTTGGAAAAACTTTAAAGGATAAGGCAGTTTATTTTGAATCGTCGAAGTTATACGATAATAAAATACCCGATTGGATTTCTTCCTTGGTACGTGAAAAAGGTTATCAAATGGGTCCTGTAGCAGCAAAACTTCTTGCCGATAATTTAGGAACCGATTTAAGCAAAATAGAAAACGAACTAAATAAATTATTCATAAATATTCCTCAAGGAACCGAAGTAACTCCCGACTTAATTCAAAAAAATATTGGAATAAGTAAAGACTTTAATGTTTTTGAATTGCAGAATGCACTGGGTAACCGCGAGGTTTATAAAGCAAATCAGATCATTAATTATTTTGCTTCTAATCCTAAAGAGCATCCATTTGTAATTTTACCCGGCACACTATTCGGATACTTTACTAAATTAATGTTAACACATAAGGTGAGCGATAAAAATAAATTAGCATCTGTTTTAGGAGTAAATCCTTATTTTGTTAATGATTATGTTTCGGCAGCCCAAAAATATACTCCGGCTAAACTGGTTAATATCATTAGTGTTTTACGCGAATACGATTTAAAAGGAAAAGGCGTGGAAGCTGGGGAAGCGAGCGATAGCGAATTAATGAAAGAAATGATTTTTAAAATTTTACATTAAATAAGATGAATTATTGGTTAGTAAAATCAGAGCCTTTTAAATATTCTTGGGAAAAGTTTCTGAAGGATAAAAAAACATTTTGGGATGGTGTCAGAAATTATCAGGCCCGAAACAACTTAAAAGCAATGAAAAAAGGAGATTTGGTTTTCTTCTATCATAGCAACGAAGGAATGGAAATTGTTGGAATTGCAAAAGTAGTGAAAGAATATTATCAGGATCCCACAACGGATGATGCTAATTGGGTAGTGGTAGATCTAAGTCCTTTTAAAACGCTCAAAAATCCAGTATCACTTGCTCAAATAAAGGCGGATAAAAAATTGCAAAATATAGGCCTAATTAAGCAATCTCGGCTTTCTGTTATGCCTGTTAAAGTTGAAGAGTTTGATCATATTCTTGCTCTATCAGAATTGAAATAACTAAATAGGCTGAAAAGTGTTTTTACTTTTAGTTTACTTTTTATAAGGTAACTTTCTGGTAGTTTAAGAATATAATTGTAACCTAAATTTAGAAAATAAGTGTTTGAGTTTATTAAGCATAGAGAACCCAATAAAGAAGTATAGATTGTTTTAACTACAACAATTAAAAAGTAATTATTTAAATGCTAGTATAATTTAAATTTTAAGAAATATATCATTTATTCTAAATATAATTACTAATTAAAGTTTGAATTTCCTTGCACATATTTATTTATCCGGTAATAACGAAGAAAAAATTATTGGTAATTATATAGCAGATTCTATAAAGGGAAAAGACCTTAATCAATTCTCACCTGGAATCCAAAAAGGAATTTTGTTACATCGAGCTATTGATCATTATACGGATCATCATCCAATAGTAAAAAACGGACTGGTTTTATTGCGTCCTGAATTAGGCAAATATTCGGGAGTTGCGTTAGATATTTATTTTGATCATTTTTTGGCGAGGGCATGGAAGCGTTTTCATACGGAGGATTTTAGAGTTTATACGTATCGTATTATGGATGTTATTGGCAATTATTATCATTTACTTCCCGGGCATTCAAAATCGTTCTTCGATTATGCAAAACAAACAGATCGCTTGTATCGTTATAAAGATATTGATGGAATTGATGAAGTTTTTAGAGGAATGCACAAGAGAATTAAAGTGGAAAATACTATGCACCTTGCTCAAGCTTCTTTTATTAAGCATTACGAGCAGCTTCAATTTCTCTTTTCAGATTATTTTCCTCAATTAATTAATTTTGTTGATGATCAGGCAGATTTAGAGTAATATTTTTTGGTTATTATTTATTTAATTAGTAATAATTAAATCTTAATTTTACTTAATGCCTATCATCAATTCCATAGCGGCCTGGGTAATGAAAAAAAGAATCCATCAGATGGAGCTTTTTATGAAATATCCGGTAGACGTTCAAAACGAGTGGTTGAAAAGACTTTTGTTTCAGGCGCAAAATACCGAATGGGGAAAACGTTATGAGTTTGGTTCTATCAATAATTTTAAAACATTTATAAACCGTGTTCCCCTTCAGGATTACGAAAGTATAAAGGGTGATATAGAGCGCATACGGAAAGGGGAGCAAAATATTTTATGGCCCACTGAAATTAAATGGTTCGCAAAATCATCAGGAACAACAGGCGATAAATCTAAGTTTATTCCGGTAAGTATAGAATCGCTCGAGGAGTGCCATTATCGCGGCGGAAAAGATATGGTTACAATACATTGTAATAATCGCGAAGATACTTTGCTTTTTACCGGTAAAAACCTTGCGCTTGGGGGTAGTCACGATGTATTTAGGTTTGAAGATTATGAAAGTTACTATGGTGATGTTTCAGCAATAATTATTCAAAATTTACCTTTGTGGGCCGAGTTTTTGCGTGCGCCTAATTTGCAAATTGCCCTCATGAATAATTGGGACGATAAGTTGTGGAAGATGGCAGAAACAACTATGAATGAAAATGTAACCTCTATTGCCGGTGTTCCCTCTTGGTTATTGCTACTTTTAACAAAAATAAAAGAATTAAAGGGCGATATTAGTTTTAAGGATATTTGGCCTAATCTGGAAGTTTATTTTCATGGTGGCGTTAGTTTTACCCCTTACCGATTTCAGTTTAATCAATTATTAAAGGAGAATAATATTTCTTATCTGGAAACATATAATGCATCGGAGGGATTTTTTGGTTTGCAGGATATTAATAATAGTAATGAGATGCTTTTGATGTTGGACTATGGTATTTATTATGAATTCATACCAATTGAAGAACATGGATCATCCTCTTTTAATACTATCGAATTACAGGATGTTGAGCTTAATAAAGAATATGCGATGGTAATTACTACAAATGCCGGATTATGGCGTTATCAAATAGGAGATACAATCCGCTTTACTTCCGTTTTGCCATATCGTTTTACTATTTCGGGTCGTACCAAACATTTTATTAATGCTTTTGGTGAGGAACTGATGATTGATAACGCTGAAAAAGCATTAAGTGTTGCTTGCGAGAAAACAGCTGCTATTATTAAAGAATATACCGCTGCACCTTTTTATTTTGATGGAAAAAGTTCTGGAGCTCACGAATGGTTAATCGAATTTGATAAATTGCCGGTTGATTTAAATTATTTTGCAGAAGTATTGGATAATGCACTCAAAGCAATTAATTCTGATTACGAGGCAAAACGTTACGGGAATTACATCTTAAAAATGCCTGAAATAAGGGTCGCTAATCGTAATTTATTTTACGAATGGTTAAAAAGTAATAATAAACTCGGTGGTCAATATAAAATCCCGCGTTTAAGTAATAACCGCGACATTATAGATCAAATTAAAAAGAATATGACATGAGTAAGTTTTTAGTAATTGTTTTCATTTTGTGTTCTTCTCTTTTGTTAGCGCAGGATTCTACTTTAATAAAAATTTCTGAGTGGAATGTTACTGCTGATAATTTTAAGGTTGATAATTTAGGTAATTACTATCTAGTTAATAAGAACGAGATTTCGAAATACAATTCAGATCAAATATTTATTGGCCGATACAGTAACAAACAAATTGGAAATGAATTTACTCTGGATGTTTTAAACCCGTTAAAGGTTTTGCTTTTTAGCCAGTCTTTGTCTACTATTATTTTTTTGGACAACATGATGGGTAAGGCAACAACCGAAATTAACTTAAATGAAAGCAATTTAGGTACCGTTAGTTTAACCTGTTCATCCTATAACAATGCATTTTGGACTTATAACCCGGTAAACTTTTCTATAATCCGATTCGATGAAATTTTACGTAAAACCGTTGAGGTTAATTTTATAAATCAAATTGTGAGGGCAGATATTCATCCAAATTTTATCTGCGAATACAATAATCAACTTTATATTAATGATCCCGAAACGGGAATTCTTGTATTTGATATTTATGGCACTTATTTTAAAACCATCCCTTTTAAAGATTTACAATCATTCGAAATAAACGAAACTCATTTGTTTTATTCAATTAACGAGAAATTATTCTCTTATAATCTCAAAACCCTTCAGTCTGCCGAAATAAAAATAAACAATAACGTTAAGGCTTGGCACGTAAATCAGGGTAAAATCTACTTTTTAACCAATGCTGGGATTTCTGTTTACAAGTCTAGATAACGTAAATTCCTTATAAACATTAGGGTTTAGGCTAAATTTCAATTTAAATATTCCTTTTTGATTTTAGTTAATTATTAGTATTTTAGTAAAACAAAGGAGCTAAATTTTAATAAATATTTATTATGCATATTGCCGTAGCTGGAAACATTGGTTCAGGAAAAACAACTTTAACAACCCTACTCGCAAAACAGTACAAGTGGGAAGCGCATTACGAAGATGCCGATGAAAACCCCTATCTATACGATTTTTATGAGGACATGCAGCGTTGGTCTTTTAACCTTCAGGTTTATTTCTTAAATACACGTTTTGCACAAGTTCAGAAATTCAGAAAAAGCAAAAAAACCATTATACAAGATCGTACCATTTATGAAGATGCTTACATTTTTGCACCAAATCTTCATGCTATGGGGTTAATGACAACCCGCGATTTTGATAATTATTTTTCTTTATATAAAGTAATGGAGGAATTTATAAAACCACCCGATCTCTTAATTTATTTAAGGGCCAGTGTTCAAACATTGGTTGGTCAAATTTCCAAACGTGGTCGTGAATACGAGGAGGCAATACGTATAGATTATTTAAAACGTTTAAATGAACGTTACGAAGCATGGATTAGCACATACGATAAGGGTAAATTATTAATTATAGATATCGATTCGAATAATTTTCCCGAAAAGAAAGAAGACTTGGGAATTATCGTAAATAAAATAAATTCTGAAATCAACGGATTATTTTAATATAACAATATATTTAAATATAAAGGCTCCTAATGGGAGTTTTTTAAAAATCATATTAAGCTGTAATTTAAAAGATTACAGCTTTTTATTTTTGCATACATAAAGTTTTAAATACCATACGTGAATGTATGCGTTGATTTTTATTTGCTTAACAATTCTTTGAATTGAATAAATATTCTACCTAAAACGGTTTTGTTATCGGTAATAATATCTGCTTGTGCCTGCATTTCGGGTTTGTATACAATGGTTTTGTTATAAGAAGTTATCATGCCTTTTGTTAATGAAACTTCGATATTATAATTACCTTTTTGAGGCACAAGTGAAATCCCCTCTACCACGCCGTTTAACATTCCGTGTTCATTAAATGGATAATCAACCAATTTAATATTTACCGATTGTCCTTTTTTAACCTTGCCTGAATTTGCAGCAGGTAGAATTAATCGCACAACAACTTTTTCTTTTACTTCGGGGATTACTGTAAACATTTCTTCCCCTTGTTTTATAGTTTGGTTAATGTTCCAATAATTATAAAATGAAATTTTACCGCTTATCGGCGAAAGCACTAAGTATTTTTGTTTCCACTCGGTTAAAATGTTTTGTAGCGACTGTAAACTTTGTTTTAGTTCCAGTTTAAGTTTGTTCTTTTGTTCGTACTGTTGAATTTGTAATTGTAAAATGTTTTTTTCAATGTTATTAATACTTATACGAGTATTCGTTAGTCCCATTTTTTGATTTTCAAAATTCTTTTGCGCAACAAAATAGGCTTTCTTTTTGTCTTCAAATTCTTTTGCTGATATTACCTTATTAGCATATAAAACCTCATCTCTCAAATAATCTTTTTCAAATAACTTAAACTCTTGTTCCGAAATATTAATTTGATCCTGATACTTTAATAATAAAGTTTTGTGTTCGGATAAATCTCTTGTCAGTATTGCTATTTCTTTGTTTTGTAGATTGGTTTCAATAAAAAGATTATAGTCTTTTATACTTTTTATAAGCTGTAAATACGCCGGGGTAATTTCTCCTATGTTTAAATTGTTATTTATCTGTTCACTAAACATTACTGAATCAGAAGTTGAAATTTGATTGGAAACAACTGTTGCAATTGAATCTACAATTAAAACATCTGCATAGTTTGCCGGATTTTCAAATACGCTTAGGACTTGGTTTTTAATAACCAATTGATTGTTTCTAACTGGTAATAAAACTAATTTTCCCCCCGACTTTGATGTTAAAGTAATTGAAGGATTTTGAGTTGTTAAAGTTGCTTGTCCGGTTAATGTATCAGGATAACGGATTAAAGCAGATAAAACCAAGAAAATGATTATTAATAGAAATACGATGCTTATCCCCCAACGGATAATCCATTTAGGAGGAGCCGATAAAATTTCATTTACAGCCTCGGTACGTATTAATATTTCTTTTTCTTCGCTCAAATTAATTTCCTAATTCTAATTGATTTTTAACAAGTTCATAATAAGCGCCACGTTTTGCAGTTAATTCGTTGTGGTTTCCGGTTTCTATTATTTCACCTTTTTCTAATACTATAATTTGATCTGCATTTTTAACCGTGCTTAAACGATGGGCAATAATTACAACAGTTTTTTCTTTATAAAACTCGTTTAAATTATTCATAATTATTTTCTCATTGTTTGCATCTAAAGCACTCGTTGCCTCATCAAAAAATAATATTTCGGGGTTTTTATAAACGGCTCGTGCAATTAATATACGCTGTTTTTGACCGGTGCTTATTCCGTTACCTTCTGCTCCAATTTTTGTGTTGTAACCTAATGGTAGCTCTTCTATAAACTCTCGTATATTAGCAACTTTTACCGCATATTTTAATCTTTGTTTATCTATATCATCTACGCCAACTGCTATATTACGGGCTATGGTGTCATTAAAAATAAAACCTTCTTGCATTACGCTACCACATAGGTTACGCCATGCTTTTGGAGATACATTTTTTAGTTTGTTTAGTCCTATACTAATTTCGCCGTCTTGTGGCTCGTAGAACTTTAATAATAATTTCATCAAGGTTGTTTTACCACTTCCGCTACTTCCGACAATGGCCGTTACTTTTTTTGCCGGAATGGTAAAGTTTAATTTATTTAATATATTATCTTTTTGTAAAGCGTCGTATTTAAAACAAACTTCTTTAAACTTAATATCTTCTTTATGTTCTATTTCTGTTTCGTTTTCACTATTTACAGGTTCTTCATCTTTACGGTTATGGATTTCGCTTAAACGCTGCAAACTTAATTTAGCATCTTGCCAATGTTGCACAAAGCTTACTAATTCAATTACTGGGGTATTTAATTGACCAATGATATAACTTATTGAAAGCATAATGCCCAAAGTTATTTGACCGTCCAAAACCAACTTAGCACTTAAAAACGTAATTAAAATGTTTTTTAATTCGTTTATTAAAGATGAACCTGAATTTTGCCATTGCGATAAAGACAAACTTTGCAAACTAGTTTTAAATAATTTTACTTGGATGTTTTCCCATTGCCAACGCATTTGGCGTTCGGCATTGTGTAACTTAATTTCTTGCATTCCTGCAACTAACTCCATTACCTTGCTTTGGTTTTGGCTGCTTTGGTTAAATCGTTTAAAATCTAAATCGGCTCTACGTTTTAAGAAAAAGGTTATCCAAAAGAAATACAATACACTACCAATAATAAAAACCAAAAATATTTTAACATTATACCATGCTAAAACTCCGCTAAATAGCAGTAAATTAAACATACTAAAAAGGGTATTTAAAGTAGCGCCTGTTAAAAATTGCTCAATGCGGTAATGGTCGCCTATACGTTGCATAATATCACCAGTCATTTTTACATCAAAATAAGCTATGGGTAAACGCATTAATTTGATAAAGAAGTCAGAAACTAAAGAGATATTGATGCGGCTACTAATGTGCATTAAAATCCAACCCCTAATTATATCAATACTAGTTCTACCAAAAAATACCATTAGTTGACCTATTAACACCAAGTAAATAAATTTTACATCGTGGTTTTGTACACCAACATCTACAATACTTTGAGTTAAAAAAGGGAATATTAATTGTAGTAAACTTC
>Ga0315900_10000942_pt1 | contig 47040 bp, 66 predicted proteins | sample LakEriMetagenome_FD_203521 | JGI IMG/M metagenome (GOLD analysis project Ga0315900, IMG submission 203521) | Freshwater fungal communities from buoy surface, Lake Erie, Ohio, United States - Buoy 12 MA114 | ecosystem: Environmental > Aquatic > Freshwater > Lake > Lake biofilm | place: USA: Lake... | reverse complement strand
GTCCTGCATTTGATAGGGGTTCGGATGATTGATTAATTACGATTTTGTAGTTCTTATACTTTTCTTGCTTCGATAACCAAATTATAAATGATGTACCCCACCTATCGAATGTATTTACACTTTCACCTTGCATAAAAACACCATAACTTATTACTATAACCCCATCCGCATGATTTACTTTTGCGGCCATTTTATCAATCCCTTGCATTATAATCCCAATTTTCTGAATCCGGTTCCCAATTTGTATTATTTTCAGCTCTCCATATCCTAGTTGAATAACGAAAATACGGCCTATCTTCTAAATTCGGTTTTCGGCTTGGTTGTACCCATCTAACCCTATTGTTGGGTTGAGCGCAAAATTGCCCGTTTTCCAATTTACAAATGTTGTAGGATTTATGTTCCGCCGGATTGTTAGACCACCAACTATCTACCTCATTTGATTCGGAGTGACAGGTATCAATCGTAAAAAGATACTCACCCTCTATATGAGTTCCATCCTTCAGTCCTACAATCGTTTTACACCCCTCTAATACCCTTTTTTGGATAACCGAAATGTTGTAGGATAAACAATCCCATAGTTGTAAGAAATCCAAAGGAAGCCCCTTATCTTTTGCTTCTACGGGTCTCCAACGGAATGCATGAAGGGGTAACTTATCATACACTGCCCCAAAACGGTCTATGTACGTTTCAAAAAGTAATGCACGATTGGGTACGGATTTCACTGTCACCCAATGTCCTCTTTCCCATTCACCCTCACCCATTACTTTGCCCGTATCATCAGTTTGCCAATCGTATAGAAAGCGCTTATCAATGAGCACTTCGATTGGCGGTATATTGGCGATTAGAAAGCTCATACTATCAAAAAATTTTAGTTAAAACGACATTTATCCCCAGCCCCTTATTTTTTGTGTTCGGATGGTTCGCAAATTTTTTCTAATTCGGTCCACTTATATTGTGGTTTCTGATTAAGGAATACAAAACATTTCCATTTACCTGATTTTTCAAAGTAAATATGCTTTTCTAAATAAGATGGAATTGCTGCATTTGTAGGTATTCTCTTTACTGGTTTATCAAAGTGTATAGTGATTAATACTGATAGGTTTTCTACATCGTCCCATTTTCTCTCTTGCTCCTCTAACAATCTCCACTCACCTCTATTAAGATATTGGTCTTGCAGTATACAATTCAAATACGAAAATGTTTGCTTTAGATTTTCCATGTTGTCCGAAAACGATGCAGCTGGTGCACCATGTCCTTTATCGTAGATGTTTGCTTTGTAATCATCCGCGTCCGATGTTTTCACACTTGCTTCTTTATAGAAATCCATAGCCCCTCTATTCACATTTGTAGGGCGATTTGTAGAACGATACTTAATCCAAAGTGGTTGTTCTAACGATTGTGAATATAGAGTTTCAAATACATTGTTTTTTACTCTTATTGTATCTTGTCCGTAAGATGCAATCCCTATTAAAAGTATTGCAATTAAATTAAATAATTTTTTCATTAAAGTTATGGTTTTCATAATAAGTATTAAATAATTTTACCATTTCATCCATTTGTTCATATGGTAAATGCTTTGCTGTGTTTCTTAACAAAAAATAATCACATCCTGATTCTGATTGGTGATATTGTGGTATTCTATTAAATGTAGTTTCTATGTATTTTATGATGTTCCTATTTAAATCATTTTGAAATCCATCGATATTTTTAAAAGTACCATTGGTTGGATGTCCCATATTTGCTAATTCATCTATTATATCGGATGATGCTATATAGTACATATCTTCAAACAAAAATATTGACCTTTCTGTATTTTGTTCTAACAACTTAATATGCTCTTTTAAAAAAACATCCATTCTAAAACATAAGTCACCTCTAACTTTTAAAACGTAATCATACTTAAACCCGTTTTCTTTTTCGTAATCTTTTTTTAATTCATTAACTTTCCAAAAAGAATACATCCAATGTGTACCTGAAAATTCTTTTGTATCTTCTACATCTTTTCTAAATTGTAAAAATGGTGTAACTTCATATTTTATCGGTTTATAGATTTCTAAAAATTGATTTAAATATTCTTCTTTTAATTTTATAGCTTCCCAATCAAATGCAGGTGAGTGAGAACCGTGATAATCATTTCTCTTATAAGTTGTGATATCCCATGTGTGTACAAAAAAATCACAATTAGGTAAATATTCTCCTAAAAAATTAAATATACTTTTGGATGTTTCTACGCCTGTTCTTAATTGTCCTCCAAATATAACCGCAATTTTTAAATCACTCATCAACCTTTTTATTTAAATGTTTCAATAAGTAAATATACAATCCAAAAAAACATGCCGCAATACAATACATAACGAAGTTCGCTCTCCATAAACTTCCTGTCAGTAATATCAGGGAATATTGAGCGGCATCGAACCCAAAAGGATTGAAGAAAAGAGCTAGGAACAAGCTCAAGTCTTTGTATAGCATCATCCTTTTGCTTTTTTGCGATATTGTTTCTCTTATTTTGTTTATCACCGTCGTCCATGTGTGTTAGTTTCATTAACAATCGGCATAACCTTTAAGATAAATATAAATTATAAAATTAATCTACTACCAATTAATACATTGTGTAAGAATGGTGAACCAGGTGCTGTGTTTAAGTTTGCTTTGTAGTTTATGCTGAATCCAAATCTTTTACTTATTTTGTAATCTATTGATGTTCCTAATAGAAATCCTGCGTGTCTATTTACCATTGTCATTTTTGTATCCGCATTGTAAGATATGGGGGATACCATCATAAATACTTGTGGTGATAGTGTAAGTTTTTTACTATATGGATATGGTTTAGTCCAAAATCCTACAGCTGATGTTACTAAATTATAATCAAATCCTGTATTTGTTGCATTTCTTAATATCAAATTGATTGCTCCCAAATTATATCCATATGTTCCCCATTTTGGATGCGGTCTAACGTAGGTATAGGATAGTAAATTCATAAAGTTACCATCCAAATATGCAAACGTAGTTCCATATGAGTGTATTGCTTTTAATGAACCTTCTTCAAATTCCATTTTGGTATATCCACCACTCAATGCAAATTGCTTTAGGTTACTCCATATCATTGCGTTTGCCGAAAATGTTTCATCACCCGCCATACTTGCTCTACTCCAACCCAATCCGATAATCATATTTAATCTCCTATCAGGGTTTTGTGCTGCTGTTAAGTCCGAAGCAAACATCATTGGATTTAGATTTCCACTTTTTTTCTTTTCTTCTTTCTTCTCTTCCTTTTTTTCCTCTTTCTTTTCTTCTTTTTTCTCATCGGATTTTTTTTCTTCTGATTTAGACTCTTCCTTTTTTTCTTCACTCTTGCTTTCCGATTTAGATTCTTCTTTAGATTCAGATTTACTTTCTGATTTAGTTTCAGATTTAGATTCCGTTTTAGTTTCAGTCTTTGTTTCTGTTTTACTTTCCGAAGATGAAGAACTACCCCCACTTTGTGATGAAGATGATGAAGAACTACCCCCACTTTGTGACGTACCACTACTTGCAGGTGGTGCCGATGATGTTGGTGGTGGGGTTGATGCTCCTGCACTACTACTTGCAGCTGTACTTGCAGATGAAGATGCTGCCGATGATGCTGAACTACTTGCTGCAGATGAAGCAGCTGAACTTGCAGCCTGTGATGCGGCTGAACTTGCTGCTTGTGATACTGTGTTTTGAACTGTCTGTTGAACTACTTGGTTAGTAGGACATGCTAATGTAGAATATTGTGCATAGACGGTATTTAACCATGCTTGCACCGTTCCATTTGCTACTTCTGTTGGTGTGAATGTTCTGACTTGATTATAAAAAGATATTACCGCATTTCCGTTTATATAAGTTGTGGTAACTATCTTTACTTCCCCCGTACATTTATCTACATACGATTGAGTATAGGTTTGTCCGTTAGCTTGAAAAGCAAACAATAATCCTATAGCAAGACCGATTAACCATTTTTTCATTACCTTTTACGTGGTTCAAATTTTCTAATAGGTGTCGATGGTTGTGGTCTTTTTGGTTGTATTACAATAGGTCTTTGTCTTTGTATAATAATTGGATTATAAAATGGAGTATTCCAACCATAATTAAAAAATAATGGGGATGGAACGTATAAGTCATCATATATTACCCTCTGTCTCTTTATTGTAGAATCTTTTGGGTCAACATAGACATATCTAACCGGTGCACAAGCCGATAAAAATAATAAAATTATAAAAATTAATTTTTTCATATTTGACACATTTTTAAAAATTCATCTTTATCAAATATAACATCTTCATTTCTGAATTTTGCCATCATTGCTACTGCTATATCTTTTCTATTATCTTTGTCTTTTACCATTTTAATTATTTCCGCAACACCTACTACCATATCTCTATCATTTGAGTGGTCTGGACTTGCTTCTTTAATTAAACTACTTAACTTTATCATTATTTTGTAAATATTCCTTTCTTAATCATTCTATCCAAAATTCTAGCACATGCAATATCCAATGCTTTCTTTGTTGCAATTGAAATAGTTGATTGATTGAATTTAACTTCATCAACAGTTGCATCTGATAAGAATGTTAATTCCCTTGTAGTTTTTGCTTCACCCAAACCACTTGCTCCGAATACTACTCCAGTTTCTGCATCCGTAAATCTAACCTGTAAACCGATACGGGTTACCATCATATTCTTAACACCATCTTTAAGGTTTATGGTTTCATCTTCCGATACTGAATAATCGTAACACTCAATTGTTACAAAATATTTAGCCAAATTGATTTTACCTCTACCTTCGATTTTGTTTTCAGAAATACCAGCATTTGATGCTTTAAATTGTTGCACCATTCTATTCTTAATTTCTGTTTTATCTTCGGTAAATTTAAAACGATTGAGGTTTTCCAAATATTCCATTGAGATATTAGCTACACCCAAACCTACTCTCTTTTCTTTTAGTTCTGGATACATTTCATACATCTCATCAGAAATACCACATTTTAAGATTTGAATAGGAATTTGAGGTCCTTCATAATCTAAAAAGTTAGAAATATCGATTGCGGTTTCAAATGATGCTTTATATTGTTCAGTTTTTGTGCTTCCCACAGTTTGGGCAACCACAGCATTGCTTAACAAAAAGCCAACGAATAATACGAATAATTTTTTCATACATAAATCTTTTACTATAAATATAAAAAAAGGGAGTTTAGATACTCCCCTTCGTTTATCCTAATTCTTCTTCATCCGGTTTATTTCCCTTCTTTGCGTTGATAAATTTATCAACTGAAGCGATACCAAATGCACCTAATGTGATTACCATAAATCCATCAAATACAAATTCGTGGATTGGCATTTCTCTACCCATTACACCTGTTACGATGTCTACTGAAAGGGTAACAACCATCATTAAAAATGCTCCGAAACCAACTACTGATTTTTCGTTGATTGTGTTGTTGTCATTAAATAAATCTTTCCAAAATCCCATAGCTTTTAGTTTTAATTGTTATTAACTATGTAACCTTTAGCCTACCATTTCAGCGGCTTCATCTTTTATCTTACCACACTTCAAACATTCCAAATCACCATCGTTATCGGAATCGCCCCAAATGTGTTCACATTGTCTATGTGCAAAATATACATCTATCTTACCATCACCATCAAAGTCAATACCATCCATTTGTCCATCACCATCTTCATCTACCTCAACACCAGTTCTTGGTTGTGATTTAGGTTTTGTATCAACTACGTCAGCTTGAACCTTATTTTCAGTATATGAAACATCAGTTGGTTTGTTAGCTTCGATTAAGTTGATTTCATGTGCGTGATTTGCAGCTTGTACAAACGCGTCTGGAATAAGTGGTGTTACAGGTTTGTTACTTTCTTTCATATCGTTTGTATGTGAAAGAGATACACCATCTTCCTCATCCATTTTCTGAACTAACATCTTATCCTTATCGGTATCACTAAACCAATAGTCGATGATTTTACCATAAGAACCAATAAATGCACCTAATAAAAGGAGTAATAATTCTTTCCATTCACCTGCTATTGGAGTTTGTAAACCAATTGCTGCGAACATACCTGCCATAATAAACATAAATCCACCCAATACCAATGCGGTAATGAACCATCTACGTTTCATCATGTTGGCCAATAATTCTCTAAAGCCTGATTGTTGTTCTGCCATTTTATTTATAATTTTTCAAAACTTCGTTATTCAATTTTATACGCTTAGCCGTTTTCCTGCCAGCTTTTATACTGCGTGAGTTGTAATGTTTCTTTTTAGAGCGTGCCATACCTTACCATTCAGCAGGTTTCTCTTTAAACTCATCACCATCTTTCTTCTTAACAGGTGCTGCTGCAGGTGCTGCTTGCTTCTCAATCACTTTCTCTTTAATTACGGTAGTTCCACCTGCCGCTTGAGATTGTTGGTTTGAGTTTGTAATGTTAATTACGGGTGCAGCTGCCGGGGCAGGTGCTGGTTCATCACCACCGCCTGTGATTTGAGTGACACCCCAAGTTCCTAATCCCATTACTGCAGTTGTAACGACACCGATAACAGTCTTTTTAAGACCCGACCAAGTACCGTCATTTGATTGTTCTAATTCTTCTGACATAATTGTTTATTTTATTGTTTATTAAAATCTGTTATTCCTAATTGAACACCATTTCTATCATATAATCCAATTCTATATGCCGATACAGGCAATGCTGCGGTATATACTTTTAGGATATTATCACCGGTGTTCAAATATACTTCTTCTTTTGATACTACTCTGTTAGCAATATCTAAAATTCTTATATTCACAGTTTGTGATGTTTCGACTTTTACATTCATTGCTACTTCGGATGTCACAAATGGTGATTGTAATTTTATACCAACAGAATTTTCAATCTTCAAACTGTTATCCACAGGTTTTGGAAGTTCTGGTATAAATGGAGTTTTTCTACATCCTACTATAACCATTATTGTCAAAAATAATATTAATTTTTTCATTTCACAGTAATTAAAGTTTTTTTAATTTGTTGGTTATTCTCATTAACTAAATATAAATATAAACTTTTTTGATTGAAACTATTTGTGTATATTTTTTTTACGTTATTTCCTGATGTTCCGATGAATTTTTCCCTACTAATTACTTTATTTGCTGTAGAATCAAATAAAACTAAAAAATATTTTCCATCAGTTTCCAATTTAAACTCTATATCTTGTCCGTTTTCTATAACAGCAGAATTTTGCTCAAATATATTTTTATTAGTTTCTGGTTGTGGGACTACATCTAGTTTTCTACATCCTACAATAAACAAAATTAATATTAAAATTATTCTTTTCATTATAATATTCTTGTGTTTACAATTATTCCATTATTATCTACAACTTCTATATTATCAATACTAATTAATCCCAAAATACCTTTTAGGTTTTGATTTGCTTTAAATACAATTCTGTAAGTTGCATTTGATATTGAACTACCATCAGTATTCAATGAACCAATATTTACAAAGTTTCCTCTATTTGTTGCAAAGTTTGATGGTGAACCATTTGTGTTTATATCTGTTTTTGTATATGAAATGATTTTGTTATCGTAGTTTATTCTTAATTGAGTTCCTGCAATAGTTTGTAATGTGGGTTTAAATTGTATAGTTGCTATTACACTATCACTTATTTGTTCGGTTTCAAAATAAAAATCTACTACGTTATTATTACTTTCCAATTTAACAACTGAATTAGAGATTGAATTACTTTGATTTGCCGAATTACCGGTTGCAGATTGTGCAGGTGAGTGTGACATGTTTACATCCCCTTTCCAAAATGTATTAAGTGTAAATGCGTTTAATAATTGAGTAGAACTTAATGTTAAACTTCCATAAGTATCTGATGTTGTATTTGGATAAGTTTGCCAATTGGTTTTAGTTACAGCATCGTAATCTGATTTTGGAAGTATCTTCATAAATGATTGAAGATTATTTGCGGAAAGTAATGATTCTTGTCCTAAAAGATGTCTTAATAATTTGAAACAATCTGCTTCATTAAACTGTCCATCTTCGTTTACATCTGCATTCATAAATTGGATACCAGAACCAAATTGAGTTCCGCTACCCGGTCCAAATATACCACCACCATCTGAAAACTCTTTGAATGCAAGATAAACATCTGATACCGTCACTATTCTATCTAACATAGAAGTTATTGTATCCGCTATTGGATTTTGAAATTGAACTCTTTGTGGTTTATAAGCAAGAGATTGTGCAAAACTAAATTCAGCACTCAATCCCCAAAAGAAACTAGCTCTTCTTATGTTAGCACCAAATGATGAACCTGCGAAATTAAATTGTGTTGGTGTGTAAATCCAATATGCTGCCCAAGTCCCATCATCCCATTGATATGTTACAGGCCCATTCCACAAATCAAATAATTGTAAATGTGTAACACTATTTGCTGAAACGCCTGTACCTGTAAATTCTCTTTTATCAATTAGTATTTGGTATCTTTGATTTGATGGTTCATAATCATATACCACGCACCATTCAACTTGTCCGCCGGATGTGGTTGCTCTGAATGTGCCATTTCCTATTCTAACCGTATCAGATTGACTACTCATATCTGCTCTACCAATATTGTTTAATGCTGTATAGTTTTGTGAAAAAGGTGTCCATACATTATTAGATTGTGATTGAGTACGAATTGAGAAACGAGATGCGGTAAGATTAGTAAAGTTAAAAGTATATTGAACTCTAAATATATCTCCGTTTGAATGAATTACACTATTAGAATAAAATTCAGTAAATGTTTGGTTATCAGGATTAGTCCAAGTTCCAAATTCAACTACATACGCACAACTAAAATTATTTGGTAAATCGTTCCATTGAGAACCACCACCCCATTTAGTTACTGCGTAATCTTCGTTACCACTATTGTTTGGTTCACCAGGTGCCCAGTTGTTATATTGGCCTTGTATATTTCCAGCGGTTTGTCCATTTGATGTTTTAATCAAAGTTCCTGCTTCGGGTCCTGCATCAATTCTCCATTGTGCCTCAACTATTTCATCGGTTAATGCAAACCAAATACTAGCTTGCGGAACATTTGCAAATATAAAAGCATCTTCATCGGATGAAGTAATTGTTACCAAATATCCTTGCTGTCCTTTGAAAGTTTGTTGTGATGAAAGTAGTTTAGCATTTGAATATGTTGCACCAGTTGATATTGGTCTATAAAAGTGTCCATTTGAAGGATTATAAAAATAATCAGTTGGATTAACAGTTGCTGATACTGATATTTGTATGTTACCGGCTGTGGCGTTTGTATTTACTTTTAGTGTTGCTAGTGCGGCATTTATATTTGCCATTGTACCCGTAAATGCTAAACGAGTTTTATTACCGGTCATTGTATAACCACTTGCAGGTGTTAATCCTGTTGTAGTTGATAAATAAAATGTTGTTCCAGTTGGAGCTTGTGGTAATCCAATAGCACAAAGAAGTGTTGCTGTTGAACTAAACCCATTTAGGGAAAATCCACTTGCATCTTGGTTAGGGGTATTAATAGCAAACGATTTGGGTTCGGGCGCCGTTACTGACTGCCCAAACCCAAAAAATGATATAAGTAAGAATAATGTAACTAATAACGTTCTCATATTATTCTATTGTTAGTTCAACTTTGTTTCCGGCACCATCAACTGCATCTGCCAATACAAAGAAGAATAAACCTGCGGTATTAGTCAATGCTACCTTTGGTGCGAATATTAATTTATAAGGTGTTCCTGTTTTAATTCTAGCCGTTTTTAATTGGTCAATAGAACCAAATGTTAATCTACCATTATCATGTGTTGAGAAGTTAGTAATTGTTGAACCTGCATCGAATATTACATTCTCTAAAGTTAGTTTTGTAGAATCGTAATTCATTACAACTTGCAAACCTGCCAAACCTTCTTTTGTTAAACTGCCTGTCAATACAACTTTACCATTTTCCAATTTGGAAACAACTGATAATTTTGCAGTCTCTGCTGTTTTGTTTTGGTATACATTACTCATATTAGAAGTCATTGCCATAGTTTGTATTGTTGCAATATCAGAAGTACCAGGGTTTGCTTTATTTGTGAAATTTCCGGCGTTGATACTTGCTACGATAGCATCAGGTGAAGATGAATGCGACCAATCCAAATCACCACCCCATGCAAATACCGCATCTACGGTTTGAGCAGGTGTTGTTACATATACTCTATGTTTTGCTACACCATCCAACCAACTCTGATTTAATAAACCCGAATGCCATTTGTAGTTTACTGCTCCATTAACAGGTGCTGCATTTGTTGGTATCCATGCTTTTGCGGATACATCTTGTCCCATTACATAAGCGAATGAGTAATAAGAATCACTTTCACTAAATACAGTTTTATCCTTCGTAATTAAACCAATTTTCTTTTCTAAAACAGGTCTTGTGAAATATGTAGGGTTACCATTAATATCGGTTTGTGAAATTGCAAGGAATGATTTATATGCATCCGATACTGTCACAATATTATTCATCCACGTTTGCTGTATTGCTCCACCAATCCATACACCCAAACTATCACCAACTTTAACACCCGTTGTGAATAGTGCTTCACCGCTACCATCCAATGCTCTACTTGCTATAGCGGGTTTTGTCCAATCTATTTCACCACTACCATCCGATTTAAGTTGCATCAATTGAGCCTGATGTGCTGTAATATTATATCCTTGTGGGAAAAGAACTCTTACTTTGAAAAATGATGTGTTTCCACTTACACCCGTTATTGTTGTAGGTCCTGCGGTAGTTTTTACATATGGTATGTTTGCGCCTGTAGCACTGTCTGTTGCGTATGATAGATTTAACTTAAAGATTCCATTGTAAGTGTTTTGGTCTTTAAGAATATACTTCTGTGTTGCTATCACACCATTTACGGATTGGTCTGCTCTTTGAACTGCTAATTGTCCTACATTCCAATCGTTGTTTACTACATATCCCCAAGGTGTAGCTTGATATTGTGCATACAATGAAGTATCACTTATCTGTGCATTTGGATTGAATGAGTAGTTATTCCAACTTGTGTAGTATGTTTGTGATTGAGAACCCTGATTCCATGTTGTTGAAACATAGGTAAGAGCTTTGTTGTTAAAAGAGTATCTCAACCAAAAATATCTTGGTTTAGTTGTTCCCTTATCAACATTGTAAGTTACCGTCAACGTATCACCAACTCTATAAGGACCTGATGATATTGATTGATTTACTATAATTTGGCTATACGAAGAAAGGGATATTAATAATACCCCTATAAAAGTTAAAAATTTTTTCATATTATTTATTTTCAAAAAGTTTAGTTATGAGTTTATCTGCAGCTTTCTTTAATGCATTACTTAATGATGTTTGATTAAACTTTCCACCTTGGTCTACAATAAGTGTAGACATTGAAATTTCAGAAGATGATTCTTCAACCATAACTTCTTTTTCTTTTTTGCCATCTTTGTAAAGGATACCCTTCATTCTGATAACAACTTCTTCCTCATTTTTGTGGAATACAGATACGTTCTTTTTTGTAGTAAGAACATCTAAATATACGATTTGTACTTGTAATTTGTTTGGAGCAGATGGAGTAAGGTCATATCCTTTATCTTGTAGATATTCCTCTAATACATTCTTTACACCAAATTCTAAATTTCTATTTCCTGCTAATTTACCTATCTTTACATTGTTGGTAACACTTTCAACCCAAATGTGTTCATCTGCTTCATACCAAATGTTATCTGGATTATTTTTAAATGTACCATCAATTCTCCATGTAATTTCATTTGCAATTTGTGTTGCAAGATTTTCGTTTCCACTAAATTGAAGGATTACAAAGAAGACTTGGAATAGGAACGCAAGTCCAATAAATGTTAAAAACGGAGCTAATATAAAATATATAGCTCTTTCCTTTAGGCTTAATGCCAGTGCTGTTACTTTTTGTTTCATAGTTGGTTATTCTCATACATAAATATAAGATTATAACCAAAACTACCTATAACTTTTAATTTTCTTTTCTACTGAATGTGTGATGTATAGGTGTCCATAAACAATATACACCAACTGCCTCTAAAAAATTCAATTTAACAGGCAAATTTAATAATTGCGTAACATACGATAATGCTAAACCAATCACACAAGTAACAATTAAAATGTTTCCTAATATTTTAATTTTTTCCATTTGATAATTTTTTTAAAATTGTTTTATACACAAATTCATTTCCTTTTTTATTTAAATGATTTGCGTTTCCCTTTGAAGATAAGAAAATTTCTTCAAATTTCAAAACATTTTTTGGATAAAAACTATTAAAGAAAGTAATATGAAGTGCGTTTGGTACTAAATTATAAATCTCTTTATATATCAAATCATTTACAAAACAAAAATACTCTGGGTGAAATATACTTCCATAAAAATCCGTTGCCGTTTTCATAATCGGATTATGGGTATGTTCCTTTACATCTGAATAAATTATGTCGCAATTGTTATGTAACAAATCACCTTTATGAATTGGATGTTCTACTATTGGTATTCTATATGCTGATGTGTGTGAAACAATTATGTGGTCGAATTTAGATACATCGACATTATCTAATTGTTTATAAATTTTATATTCACTTACTCCCGCCTCTGCAACATTTGTTACATCAAAATCGGATTGTAACATATTAACCCAACCACAAACATCTTTATATTTTTTTGTCCAATCTGCTGCGAAGCTATCACCAGCTATTAGTATTTTCTTTTTCATTAATATGATTTATAACAATTTCTGCAACCAATTTATTTCCTTTTAATCCGGTATGAATATCTGAATACATAAAATCTTTCATAGGATGCTCATCACACACCCTCAATTCATTTTCTACAACCCAATCATGAACTACATAATTGTTTGAATTTTTTTTTGTTGGAAATTTTACAATATATCTGTTAATCCAATCGTATTTTTCAAAATCAATTTCACCATGCCAAACCAAAACAATTATTTTTTTACTAACTAACTCATCTATTTTCTTTTTTAACAAATTCATAACTTCATTTATAAATTCTTCAGGATTATAATTGGCTAACCATTCTAATATTTTACTTCTTAATTCCGGTCTATCATTTTTTCCATTTGTTAAAAACGCTTCTATTTCATGTGGTGTTTTTGGATATTCTGTATTGTGAAAATATCTATCAAAAAAATTGTATATTCCAGAAAACTCAAAAAATATATAATCTATATTTTCTAAATTCATATTTTCTAACCTATACAAAGATTCAGCAGGCGAACCACCGGCTTCAGCTACATTTATTTCTTTTCTCTGGATGTATTCCGAAACGTATTTTGTCCATCTAACCGATTTTATAAATTCGTTATCTTCTCCAGTTTGATTGTATGGCCACTTTAAACTTTTTGCTCCCGATTCTGTTAGATATTCGGTTTTAAATGTATGTAATCCAACCCCAAATGTATTCGATGAACCCAAAAATAAAACTGATTTATGCGATTCCATTTTCTTTAATGTATTCTAATATTTGTTTTGCCAACATCCTACCACCTCTATCGGTTAGATGATTTGCATTATCTCTTATGAGTGATAGTGGATGTGTATATGTTGAATCGTGATAATTTTCACCAAACATATTTTTATGTTCATTATGAAATTCATCAGTCATACAAACTGCCATTTTATCTTTTAATTCACCACTACCAAAATAATTTTTTGTATCTATAAATTCTAACCATCCTGGTCTTGCACCCAATGTCGAATTAAAAACATTACCCATTGATATAAATAAATGTGGAATACCCCTTTCTTTCATTAAACGATGCAGGATTATTGTATACATTATACAATTATCAGTTCCTTCCGGTTCTAAATGAGAAAATCTATTATAATTTTTATCATTTCCTATAATGGCAGTGTAATACTGCGTTGTATTTAATATAGATGAATATGATTCATCAGTTAATGCTTTTAGATATGCAGTATCCTCTTTAAAAACATCCATAACTTTTGATATTCTCCAGACCTGCGTCCATCCGATTAATACAAAATCAAAATCGTTTCTCAAAAGTGAAAAATATGCTTTTCTAAATATAGCATCATTATTACTACCACCGGCAGCTGCGTTTATCACAATGGGGTCAGGCCCAAAGTGGTCACTCAATTCTGTATTTAGTAAAATATTTGGGTTTTCTAAAAATGAACATCCCCCAACATATAACTTTTTTTGATTAAACATAAACTACTAACTTAATAGATGATAATATTCTTTGAAATGTTTTATTCTATCTGCTAATCCAATCGTTCCACCATTTACTCTTTTAGTAATAGATGTTACTACTGCATCAGTTGCACCACCATCTGCCATCTTATGTAATCCGTTTTTAGAGAAGAACCATGCCGCTGATAATAAAGCGTATTGTGATGCTACCTTATCTGGGTTTGCACAAATATCTTCACCGATTGATTTACCAAATGCAGTATAGTTATCCTTTCCTGTCAATTGGATATATCCACGGCCACGAAATTTGTAACCATCACCACTTGCTTCATCACCATTACCCATACGATTACCATATACTTTGTTTGCAATCTTTTGTGGATTTCTAGCATAAGCTGCTGCTGCCGCCTCTGTTGGGAAGTATTTTTTAAAGATACCATTCAAACCTTTTGCTGAATAGTTTAAGTTCTCTTGTGTTAATCGGAATCCACCACTCTCATGTCCACATTGTGCTAAAAAGTGTGCTAATCTTAATGGAGTGTTTATTTGGAATTTAGCTGCAGTATCAGGAATCATAGCGATTACTGCATCAGGAATATGACCTTTAAGTTTATCTAATTTCAAACCACCTACAGGTGCAATTGGTGCCACAGGTTGTGGTGCTGGTGCAGGTGCTGCAGAACCAACAATCATTTCCCAAGTTTTAGGCCCAACAATACCATCTGCAGTTAATCCATGTTTTCTTTGGAATTCTTTTACTGCTTCTTCGGTTTTTGGTCCAAAGTTAGTTACTGCCGGAGAGATTCCTAATTTCTCCTGCATCAATTTTACATTCTCGTTATTATCTCCTCTTTTAAGTAGCATGATTATAATTTTAATAGTTTGATATTACTTTACTATAAATACTATCTGAAATTATTTTATGTCCATCTAATGTCAAATGAACATCACCTTTATTTAGATTTTTTTCTGCAAAATAGTTTTCAATTGTGAATAACGGATATTTTTTAACCAAGTCATCGGTTGAATTAAATTCTTGATTATCATATTTTAATTTTACATGATATTTACTTACTTTATGTTTTAGTAAAGAATCCACCGATTCAATGGGGTAACAAAATATAAATGGGGTTACGCCTAAGCTTTCTAGCTTTTCAAAAAAATCAAAACATTTATCATAGAAGTATGTATAAGAATCTGCGACAATATCTTCATTTTTAACATTTAAGATATTAAAATCTGAAATCATTGTTGAAAAGTCTTGAACAGAAATATACTCCCCATCAGGAGTTTTACAAACAATTGGGTCTCTACTGAATTGTGTTACTTGAAGAATACAAATTTTATATTTTTTTATATTTTCTTCGTGTTGATAAAAGTATTTACACTTTAAAAGAGATTGAAAATTTGCACCACCATTTTTAGATTGTGTGATATATTCTACTCCCAATTTTTTTGCTAATTGCGCTACCCAACGATTCTCTTTTATAAAATTTAATTGACCTTCATCCAATGTTTTTTCTGCATCTGGAAAAGAAGGTCTTACCTCTTTCCAAATTACAGATTCTAAACCTGAAAAAAATTGCAATGATTCTCCCCAAGTAAAAGAACAACCGACTGCAAATATATTATTTTCTTCTGTCTGCATAGTGTTTTCCAAATTTTTTTAAAACCTCATGTGCCATAACTTGTTGTCCTAATACACCAATATGCCCATCGGTTGTAGAAGGGTCTTCATCACACATTCTTGCTTTATATGTGTTATATGAATCTTCTGCTCCTATGTATTGATTATCGAATTTAATAAAATATTCTTTATTCAAAATTTCTATTTCATTTATATTCGGTGAATTTGGTTTTTTCAAACACCAAAATACTATATTTTTTGTAGGTAACAATTGAATTAATTTTTCAAATCTATTTAATTGCCTATGCTCATATGCGGGCAATCCTGCAAAGTAAATTGCAAAATCTACTAGTGTTTCATGCTTTTCTGGTGTTATTTGGTCATCACCAATCATATTAACTTTTATATCTCTACTATCGCCGTATCGGACGATGGTATGTAAAAAATTAAATGATGTAATGTGTGGTATATCAAACCTACTATAATATGCGGCCTGAATGACCACATAGTCTCCTTCTTTTATATTTTTTGCATTATCTAAAATAGCATCCAATATGTAATCATTTGATGCTCCAACTCTTGCGCAGTTTATCAATTCCAATCCCAATTCATCCGATACTATTTCTCCCCAATATCGTTTATCCACATTTTCCAATAGTGTATTTTCATAAAAGGGGTCTTCATCGTTAAACCCATGTCCGTGAGAAAAACTATCACCGAAAATCCATAACCTATTCATAATTATATTCTGTTTTTTATCATATCTACATGACTATATCCTGCTGCGGAAACAACTTTGTACCCCCTATCTTCGTATTTTTTCATTTTGCGAAGTAAACTTTCATCTCTAGCATCGTTGAATGTATCTGATAATTCCCCTACTTTTGTTTTTTTATCACCATTATCTTGTGGGTATGCTAATCTATACAAAGTATGTATATCCCTTTTAGTTGGTTTATCAAAACTTTTAATTGGTGGAAATCCAGCTTCTTTAGCTGCATCTTGTAAAAATTGTCTACCTTTATCGGTTAGATAATCGGCGGGATTCATTGTATCTAATCCCTCACCTTGTCCTACCATATTTGCCCAATTACCTGCCATTACTATTTCATGTGGTAATCCGGTTTTCTTTTCCTGATATTTGTATAATTCCGATTGGTCATTGTGAACATCCAATTCTTCACCATCCCAACTATCATTTGTAAAATTTGGATAATGCTTTTTAAGTTCGTTGTGGATATATTCTTGCTCCGAACCTTTTACATATGTATCATTTTCATCACCACCCTCTCCTAAAAATACAATTTTAGTATCTTTTGGATACATGTTTTTAACATCATCTACTACCTGTTTAGCACCTTCGATGTTATCATGTTCTACACCAAAAATAGTCGAACCTTTTTTAGTTTGGATTGTTCCCATTTCTTCACCTTTGGAAGAAACTCTTTTAGATGGTTTAGTATCTACTTTTTTTTTTCAGATGCTAGCGCTGGATTACCTTGTCCTGCAACTGCTGCTTTCTTTTCTATTCCAATATAATCTGCGTAATCGTTTGCTCTTTTTACCAAAGGTTTAATAGGTTCATCTATTACATTTACCTTCATTGGAATTGGTCTATCTGGATTTTTTGCATTGTATGCTACGATTGCTGCCCATCTGTGGTGCCCATCTAATACATAACCATCATTGGAAACATATATCGGTGCAGTTAATGCCGGATTAGTCGGGTCTTGTTCTAATGCATCATACATTCCTGCTACCTTATCACCAACCATGTTCATTTGAGTTGCTTTCAAACGGTCTGGTGGTACTTCATGTGGCCCATCAACTTTAATACCATCTCTTTGTAAAAGTTGTTTAAAGAATGCCTCACCATCAACTTCACCATCTTTGTTTTTTGGCATTTCAGATGCAGGTGAGCCAGGTCTTGGATTACCTTTAAATTGTGGCATGTCATTTCTATCAATACCTAAATTACCATCACAATATAAGTTTGTTCCAGGAACAGTCACTTTACATAGATTAAAATATTCAGGCTTTTCACCTTTTGCTTTTGCCTGTTTAACCATATCAACTAGTCCATCTATTTTTGTGGATAGTTCCATTTTTGCTGTAGGTGGAATTTGGTCTAATGTTTTCTTTGTAGTATCAATTCCTGGCATTAGGTTTTTCAATTTCATATCATCTGCTCCTGGTCTTTTGCCAGTAGTTGATTTAGTATCACTACCCTTTTCTGCTGATGATTTGAAATCCGATGCACCCATCTTTTGTGCTGCAGGTGCTTGCTTTTGTTGTTGGGGTGCTTGTTGAGGTACGGCTGGTTTTTCACCTTTTGGTATTTGACCATTATTTGCTGCTTTCGTTTTTTCAACTTCCGCAGGAGTAGGTTTATCGTGTTTCGCCGGGTCCATCTTCTTTACCATATAGACGTTCCCGGTCTTTTTGTTCTTTACGATATCATCTTCCCTTAATAGGTCTTTTAGCTTTATCATCTTAATTACCTCTACCTTGTCCTCTATATTGTTTTGGTCTTGGAGTATGTTTATTGTAACTTTTTTTACCGCCAGGTTGCCCTGTTTTTCTTTTTCCAAATGTTACTTTTCTACTCTCGCCTCTTAACGATTTTGCCATATTTGGTTATTTCTCCGATTTACTTTACTTATTTACTTAGCTGCTTTCTTACTCGCTGCTTTTTTAGTTGCTGGTTTTTTGGTAACCTCTTTTGCAACTTTCTCAGCTACAGCTGCTACTTTCTTAGCTTTTGCTGTAGTCTTCTTAACAACCTCTTTAACTTCCTCTACCTTTTCTTCAACGGCATCTGGAATGTTGTTGTTGTTAGCGTCCTGAATTTTTCCTTTTTTCATAAGGAAGTAAGTAATTCCACCGGCTACTGCCAATACAACTACTACAATTGCGAATGTACTCATTGTGTTTTGTTTTAGTGAACAATTTAAGTTAAATATAAATATAAAAAATTTTACGAAAATTTAAGACCAAAGAACTCATAGTTTTTATGTACTGATATTTCATCACCTGCTCTAATTGCTTCCTCTTCCGTTCTGTATATTGCATCTACGGGACATTCTGGTACACATGCGCCACACTTAATACAATCATCAGGATTGATATATAATTGCTTTCCTTGCCTTTCCTCATCTGTTAAGTTAAAGGCATCTCTAGCCGAATCATCTGTTTTTATAGGACCATGTATACAATCTACAGGACAAACTCTAACACAACTTGCATCAATACAACTAACACAAGGATTTCCAATTATATAACTCATATCTTATTTAATAACCAAGATGAAGATTGAATTTTATCACCCAATCCAAATACCATTTCGATTCCTAACTTTTCACATATATCTTTTTCACCTATCGTTTCTGCAGTTTGGTCACCACCATTTGTAAAAAGTATTCTATCAAATTTATCACCCATTTCTCTAACAATTAATTCTATTGTTCTATCAACAAATTTATTTTCATCAATTGAAACAATCACATCATCAACTGCTTTTATATTTTTTAGTATAGTTCTTCTTTGTTCTTCTGTCATAAATGGTTTAGAACCTTTTAAACGTCTCTGATAATCGTTATTGATTATTACAAATAGAAAATCCCCAAGCGCTTTTGAACGATTGAGGTATTCTATGTGTCCTTCGTGAATTGGATTGAAATATCCACTTACTATAACAAGTGTTTTAATCTTCCCCATATAATGAGAATCGTTTTAAAGGTACTTCTACTTCTTCTTCTCTAATAATTTCAACGGTTCCATTTCTTGCTTCAATATAAAAATTAGTATCACCTGTATTCTGATACCATGCTTCCAATGCGTCTGTAAGAGATGGATATATTGTACCCCTCGGAGTTGTTGCAAATACCCATCTATCGCCAGGCGGAACTCTCTTTAATACTAATTCTTTTTCTTGCTTAATCTCTTTTTCCATTTTTTATTAGATTTATAATTTCATTTGATTTACTATAACTATTCAATATGGTATTAAATAATTCTACATTATTTTTCAATTTTTCACCATACAACTTCATCAGTTGATTATGTACTTCATTATTACTTTTAAATTCTTCTTTTAAAGATTTTAAATACGATGCAGATTTTTTAACTGAATCTTCAATCGAATCAACAAAAAATTCAGAATTTAAAAACCAAAATCCTAAATTATTTAAATACTTAAATAAATTAGTAGGACCATACCATATAAAAAATATATTTTCTTCAGAAAAACAAATTGCTTTTAATGTTTTTTCTGTAATATACTGTCTTTTGTACATTCTATCATTTTCATTTTCTTCGTTTGAATCGGAATGTAGAGTTTCAAAAATTAAGTTACAAACACTTGTGGTGTAATCCATGTATGATGTAATGTGATTATTACCCCAATGCCCAAACGTAGTGTATGATTGTAGTATTTTTTTTAAATTATAATCATTTGACGCATAACTAACAAAATCATCCTTTAAAATAGATTTTGCGGATGCGTAAATATCCTCTCTATGTTGTTTATGTATATTTAAACCAGCAGTTGGTTTATAATAAACACCTAAAAGGTTTTTCTTTTTATCAAATTTATGATAGTTTAAAAAATTAAATCCATAAAAATGGTAAAAGAAAATTAAATTAAAAATAGGGTCATAATAAAAATTAGAATGTTCGAATGAAATAGATGCCGAAGATAAACATATATTTCCGGCATCCAAATATTCTTTTATATCTTCATTAGATATGTGATAGTTTTCTACAGTCTGTGTTTGTATCAGTTTATCATATTCTTTAAATTCTTTCCACTCTTTAAATGTATGAAACAGCATTATTTTCAAATCACAATTTTCAATACTTTTAAAATGTCTAGAAAAAATAAATCTATCATTGCCTACAACAAAAGAGAATTCACCATCATCTAAATTTGTATCAAATGAGTGATTGTTTAGTGCGTATAAAATTATAGCACAATCTTCATATGCTCTATACTGAAATCCTACAGTCATTAAAATACTTCAATGATTTTTGTTTCTGAAACTTTTACTACTTCGTATTCAAGTCGAACTGCATCATCGGTAAATTTCTTAACTAATTTAGCTTCTGCTTCTGTACAAGATAATGCATCTACTAAATACTGCTCTTTGTTTTTCTTAATTTTACCTTTTGCATCTTCTACTTCTACTGCAACTGTAACTGAATAATACTTTGCCATAATTATTGTTTTTAATTTTGTTAATACACCAATATACGAATTATTTCCGAATTCTCCAAATAAAAATGGGGAACATTTCTGTCCCCCACTTTGTTTGTTGTTTGTTGTTTGTTTATCTACCAAAAGTGTAGCGAATACCCAACTGAGCTGTCCATACATCAAATACAGATGAATTGTATTGATATGTATCTTTTGCTAAATAAGTACCACTAGCATCTCTTTGTGTTGCTAATCTATATGTTGGAACACCTGCTGCATCTCTGCTAACAAAGTTCAACAATTGTGGAGCACCTGCTCTTTGAGAAACACCCCATTCGTTGTTTAACATATTTCCGAAGTTAAGAATATCAAAACGAATTTGGAATGCGTTTCTCTTTTCTTTAATCTTTACGAAAACATCTTGTGCAACTGAAAGGTCAAATCTATGTAAGAAAGGAAGTGCTAATGCATTTCTTTCTGCGTATTGACCTCTACGAGTTGAAAGGTATGGGTCTTGATTGATGAACTTATCAAAAGCCTCTTGTTGTTGGGCTTCAGTATAAGTTACTGCAGTTGTACCTGTACCTACCGTCAATGCTGCGAAACGAATATCCGAACCTTTTTGTGGAACGAATACCAAATCATTGTTTGATACTCTATCACCATTAAGGTCACCTGCTACAATGTAAGAGAATGGATTGTTTTGTGCTCCTACATAACCTAATGTAAATGTAGTTGCTCCACCATACTTCTTACCATAATCTAATCTATATCCTAATAAACCTACAATACGATTTCTAACTACGAAGTCAGATGTTGAAAGGTTTAATGTGTTGTTACCGAATACGGAAACTGCTGATTGCCAACTACCACTTGCGATAGAACCGGCACTCATAAAGTCTTCAGCCTGTGCGTTTGTGTAAGCTACATAACCCCAAAGACCTTTAGAGATTGGTTTTTCCAATTTGTAAGTGATTGAACGATTGTAAGCACCATTTCTATTTGTAAGAACTGCTGCCATTGATACGTTATCGTTTACTCTTACACCAGCATCAGTTGCTGCATAAAGTGGTCTGCTATCAGCACCTAATAATGTACCAACTGGCTTATCCAAATTAGCATTGTAGTAATGAACTGCGTTAATTGTTTTGTTGTAAAGAACTTCAACACTAGCTACTAAACCTAACCATGGTAACTTTTGGTCAACTGCCAAATTGTTTTTCCAAACTTGTGGCATTTTGTAGTTAGGGTCAGTTAATGCTAAATCAAATGTTGAAGGTAATGTTGGAGTTGAAGGAACGAAATATTGATTAGGATTAGCAGTGAAACCGTAGTTTGCTGCTGCAGTACCTGATACGTCAATAAATCCTGTCAACACACCATTATTACCGATTTGATTAGATAAGAACACATATGGAGGTCTACCAGTAAAGATACCTGTACCACCACGAATTTGTGTTTTCTTCTCACCCTTCACATCATAGTTAAAACCAAAACGTGGTTCAAATAATAATTGTGTTTTTGGCATTACACCTGTATTCCACTTCTCACCATTTGCGAAAGTCATCGCTGTGATTGCTGGATTTTCTAATGCTGTGTTTTCAAATGCAATTACGTTTGCTCTCAAACCAAAAGTTAATTTAAGATTTTGAGTTGCATTATATTCATCTTGCAAATAAAGGTCTAAACGATTTGTCTTCAATACTTGCATTGGTTCAACTGCTCCTGGCAATGCCGAATAACGGAATTGGAAACGAGCTGGTGCGAATGTAGAAGGTCTACCACCATTTGCTAAAGATTGATTAGCTGCTGTGTAGAAATCATTCAAACTATTAAAGATGTAAACACCATTAGATGCTGGGAAAAATAGATTATTAGATTGATACTTTTGGAAATTGAAACCACCAACCAAAGTATGTTTTTCCATATACTTTGTTACGTTGTTAGTTACATTAAATGTCCAATAGTCCAATTTATTTGATGGAGTGAATGGGTCAAAACCTACCGATGTGTAAGTTGCTGAACCTTCTCTGATATCAATAGTTGGAAACATAGAACTCAAATAACCTCTATTTTCAATTTGCTTATCGTAAGAAACGATTAAGTTATTATGAAGTGTATTTGAGAATTTAGAGTTCAATTCCAATACTGCTGAACGGGTATTGTCCTGAATAGTATATCCACTATTCTTAAATGACATTGCGTTGAATTGTGTAGTTCTATTACCTGCACCTGCTGATTGAGAGTTTGAAATATTAATCTCTGCTTCAGAATTGTGGTGAACGTAACGAGCGGTTAATTTATGTTTATCATTAATGTTCCAGTCAGTTCTAATCAAAAACTTCTTTGAAGCATTTGTATTAGAATAACCTTCCCACGGACCAGTAACATATCCGAACTTCTCTTTCATAAAGTTAGAAAGGGTTTGCATATCACTATACTTTACTCTACTAATTTGAGTACCTGTAAGTGGAGAACCATCTGAAATCCAAGTTGTACCTGGCTCTGTTCTTTCAATTTGTTCGTAGTTACCAAAGATAAATAATTTGTTTTTAATAATCGGTGCTCCCAAACGGAAACCTTGTACTTTCTCATCAAATTTAGATGCAGTTACGGTTGTTCCTCTTGCATTATCACCCACATAACGAGAACTATTATCTCTCTGTGTTTGATACACCGAACCTTCAATTTGGTTAGTACCTGAACGGGTTACTGCGTTGATACCTGCGCCTGTGAAACCACTTTGACGAATATCAAATGGTGCTACGTTAACCTGTAATTGGTCAATCGCATCCAATGAAATCGCACTTGCGCCGGTTCTACCACCTGCCTGTGCAGATGAACCTAAACCGAAGTTGTTGTTAAATTGAGAACCATCAATTGTAAAGTTATTCATACGGCTATCTTGCGCACCGAATGAAGAACCATTACCAAATGGGTTATATTTTGTAATCCCATCAATTGTTCTCGCTCCTGTAATTGGAATAGTAGTTAATTCTCTACGTCCGAATTGTTGTGCGGCACCTGTCTTCTCTTTTGAGAATAGAGATTTACCCGCAACTACTACTACTTCTTTCAAAGCCTTAGCTTCATCAATCAATACGAAGTTCACATTAGATGTAAGACCTAATTCGGTATTCACATCTTTCTCTTCTCCTTTCTTAAATCCTACAAACGAAGCATGGATGATATATGGACCACCTACTCTTACCGCAGGTAAAACATATACACCACCTTTGTTAGTTGTAGTTGTGTACTCTGTCCCTGTTGGTGTGTGAACCGCATGAATGGTTGCACCTGCCAACACTTCTTTCTTTTCATTCTTTACAACACCTGAAATGGTTGAGGTTGTGATTTGTCCGAAACCTACCATTGTAAATGCTGCGAATACTAACGACAAAATTGTCTTTTTCATATTTGTTTTTTTGGTTAAAAAATAAAAGGGTGGACTATGTCGCACCCTTTGGGTTTAATTACTATTTTTAGTTTCTTCTACCGAGGCCGTTCTATAATCAGTTACCAATTTCTTAAGGTCACCAATCAATGTACGGGCGTTCTTTTGAGATACTTTTGTTGTTTTAGTGTGTTCTACTTCAAATTTTGTCCACAAATCTTTCATCTGTTCAAACAATTCTTGCTTTTTGCTCATAATTTAGTTTTTATTGTTATGTAAATATAAGGAAAATATTTGATATCACCAAATTATCTTCCTCTTTTTCTTTTGAGTTCTAATTCTTTTAGGTAATGTGCTTTCCAATGTGTTTCAACCGAAATGGGCCCATTTGGTTGTTTTTTAAGGTCATATTTCCAAATAGATTTAGATTCCTCATCTTCGAATATGTATTCAAATTTTGTAGGTTTTTCCGTTTTACTATTGTTTTCTTTAGAGTTCTTTATACTCATACGTTAAAAAATTGTGGAAATTTAACAATAAGATAATCTGCAAATGACTGATGCATTTTTAATGAAAAATGAAAATCATCTTTTTTACCATACTCTCCGTTTGTATTTTTCCAGAGAATATGTTGTGATTCCCAAAAGCCAATTTCTTTGGTAATTTTTTTTCTATTTTCTATAACTTTTTCATTTAATTCATCCGTCCAACTCCAAATGTAGAGTTGAAAAGGAACAAATGCTTTTACCGATTCTAAAATTTCAGAAACATTTTTTATGTTAGCATTGGATGTATTTACAATTGACCATAATCTATCAGTTAATCCTAAATTTTTATTATTAAAAAATTCATCTGGTAAATTTGTCAATGGTTCTTCTAATTCTTTTTCCTTTACTTTTTGATAATTAGGTGGACCAATAAAATAATCTAATATATCTTTTTTTGTATTAAATGTAGTATATTCATTTGAATATTCAACATCAATATTAGGCGTTTTTAATGGTAATCGTGTTCTTTCTAGCGTAGGAATGGTTAATATTACTAAATCATCTTTTTGAATATCTTTTAAATTTCTAAAAAATATATCTAAAATCGTTTGATAATCTCTACTACCCTTCGATGAAATGTAAAAATTTCCTTTAAATTTAGATGAAAGTATTTCGGTCCAATATCCGTTATCATATCCTGTAAAACTATCTCCTATAATCCAAAGTTTACTCATTTAAAATAATTTAGATTCAACCAATTCACAAATGATATGTCCTAATAAAATATGCGATTCTTGTATTCTTGGTGTATCGGTTGATGGTACTTTCAAAGAATAATCTGATAAATTTTTTAATAATCCACCATCCATACCGGTTAAACTAATTGTTGTAATATTTTTCTGATTTGCAACTTGAAAAGCGTTTACTATGTTTTGGGAATTGCCTGATGTGGAAATGCCGATTAATATATCTCCGGCTTTCATTACTCCATCTACCAAACGAGAATATACGGAATCATAATCGTAATCGTTTGCCACTGCTGTTAGATATGATGTATTACAATGTAGTGCATCTGCTGGTAGTGCTTTTCGGTCTTTGTAAAATCTACCAGAAAGTTCTGCTGCAAGGTGTTGTGCATCTGCTGCACTCCCACCATTACCACAAAACATTACACGATTTCCTTTTTGGAATGCTTCGCAAATGGTATCTACTACCGATAATATATCTTTATGTAATTCGGTATCTTTTAGTAACCCTTCTTTAACTTCAATGGAACCTTTTATTATCCTTTCTATCATACTGCGAAACTCTCACCACATCCACAAGTTCGGCTTGCGTTTGGATTTATAAATTCAAATCCTTTACCATTTAAACCATCTGAAAAATTTAATTCAGTACCGAATAGGTATAGTAACGATTTATTGTCTACTAATATTTTTACACCTTTATCTTCCGCAAGTGTATCGGTTGGATGTTGTTCTGTGTCAAATGAAAGGTCATATGACAATCCACTACAACCACCACCTTTAACTGCAACTCTAACAAATGGAGTAATACACCCACTTTCTTCAATGAGTGATTTTAATTTTTTTGCTGCTGATTCTGATACGGTAATCATATATGTTCTTCAAAAATTAATTCTTCTAATCCTTGCTTTTTTCTATAATCGTTTATTGCTGCTTTGATTGCATCTTCTGCTAATACGGAGCAGTGGATTTTTACAGGTGGAAGATTAAGTTCTTCAACCAAGTCCATATTATCAATTGTAACTGCTTCTTCAATACTTTTACCTTTCAACCATTCAGTTGCAAGAGATGATGCTGCGATTGCAGACCCACAACCGAATGTTTTGAATTTTGCATCGGTTATGATATTATCACTTACTTCTATCTGAAGTCTCATTACGTCACCACATTCAGGCGCGCCTACTAAACCCGTACCAACATTACTTTTAGATTTGTCCAAAGTTCCTACATTTTTAGGATTTTGATAGTGGTCTAAAACTTTTTCACTATATGCCATATTATCTTATTTACTTTTATAAATATAAGGAAAATTATCCGATTTGCCAAGTTCTCATTCCAAATTTATTCCAAGTAAATGGTTGATTATATCCCATTTTTAATTTATCCAATTCCTTAATTACGTTATATTTTGTATTATTTGGACAGTAGAAAAACATAAATCCTCCACCACCTGCACCACTTATCTTACCACCCGTTGCTCCTGCTTTTATTGCAGTTTCATATAACAATTCTATTTCAGGTGTACTGATTCCTTTTGCTAGCATTTTCTTTTGTTTAAAACCATAATCCAAAATCTCACCCAAATCATCTATGTTACCTCTGATTAAACAATCTTTAATTAGTTTTGCTTGCTCTACCAATGCGTGTAATGAAAGTGTGGATGTTTTATTATTATCCTTCATTTTTTTAACTTGTTCTTCCAATACATCAGAACTATTGCGAGTAAAATTTGTAAAGTAAAGAACTACATTATTTTCTAATTCGTCTTGAATACTATCTTTAACTCTTAATGGGTTGACAACTACATCATCACCTTTAAATTCCATATAGTTCCAACCACCAAATGCTGCTGCGTATTGGTCTTGCTTACCACCATTTTCTGCTAATTCAACCCTTTCAATTTGGATTGCCATTTCAGCTATATCATACTCACCTAATGGAAGATTAAACAATTCAGTATATACTCCTATAAGAGAAACTATGAGTGTTGATGATGTACCCAATCCACTACCCGTTGGTACATCCTGCCACGTTACAATATCGTAACCAAATGGTTCTAACTTAAATCGTTTACATATGTGATTGTGGGTTGCTTTAAAGAGCTTTAATCCATAAGAACAATCTAACTCATTACTGAAATCATGCTCCTCTCTTTCCTCTTTATTTACCCAATAAAACGACACTTTACCATCTTCTCTTAATTGTAAGGATGTGTGAGTAAATAAACGGATTGTAGTATTGATTACTGCACCTGTGTGATGTTTACAATAATCAGGCATATCAGTGCCACCACCACCGAAACTAATCCTGAATGGAACTTTGCTTCTGTAAATTTTTTTCTTCATCTTCGGTTATTTGTCCACCATTCTCTGCATACCAATTTTTTACGTTTCTATCTCCTACTAAAAGAAAGAAACAATTGTAACAAAGTGGTCTGATGTTATCTAATTTTCTATTGTTTAAATTACCATCCAAAAAATCTATGAGTAGTGGCATTTTGCCATCTGTGATTCTAGCTTCACTAAATCCACAACTACCACAAACCTTTGGAACATATCCACTATCAAATAATTTGTTTTTAAATTTATGAAGTGGATAGTGAAGATGTTTACCATCTATCAATTCCTCTATGTGATACTTTTTATTTTTGATTGCTTTTGCTTTCTCAATACCAATACCATATGGATTTTTAAGGTCTTCAAAAATTCCATAAAGTTTTGCATACTTTTTGTAAGTATTGTAAGATACTCCCAATAATCTAGCTGCTTCAAACGCTGAACGAGATTTTTCTTGTGCTGCTTTTATCTGTGATTCAAGAAGTGGTTTTGCTCCCAATCCTCGTTTGCCCTTCGGTGTTTCATCTAAATTAGGGAAAAAATTATCCGTTTGTTCCATACTTATAACATTTAATTATAACTATAAGTATATCAAACTATAAAATTATTTATATAAGATATAATTTGTTCCGATATTTTCTTTGAACCGAATATGGAATTATGTCCATCCAAACTAAATCCATCGGTTGCATCTTTGAATGTATATTTTTGTTCACGTATCCACCATACCAAATCGTATGAATAATAGTTTTCAACAGGATGATACCCCGTTATATTTTCATCTAAAAAAAACTTAACTGAATTTTCATCTATTACTTTTTGGATTTCGGAACACCTGTCGTAATTGATATATTTATTACTATTTTTTTGAATAGAATGTAATCTATTATTTGTTTGTATAAAAACAAATTTTATATCATGTAATTTAAAAAGTTCTAATAAAATAAACAATTTAGAAAGTTCATCCTTTGCTGATATTTCCAAATCGAAACATTTCTCATAAAATTCACGTGTATATTTGAAGTTATTATCTTCTATAAAATCAAAATTATCATTATTTGATACAAAGTTACAATATCTTTCTTGATTTAAAAAATAAAACTCATCTCTTCCAATTGGTGGTATTTCCAATAAAAAAAGAGTATTTTTTAATTCATCTTTGTTTGAATTAATAATATAATTAATTGTTTTTCTAAAAAGTCTATTTAAAGAACCTCCAAAAATTGATTCATTTAAAAGTTCAGCTTGATAATTTTTTGCAATCAATGCTGCGTAATTAAAGTTTTCTCTAACCCAATCATATTCATTAAAAGGTTGAAAAACATTTGGATTTGTGTAGTGTGTATTTTCTTTTTGAATATTTGTTTTTCTACATTTTTCTTCAAAAATAGAAATATCTATATCCTTTGTTTCTTCAAAATATTTAAATAACCAAGGATTATTGTGGTGATGTCCCCACATAAAACTACAACCGTTTGCATATATTTTAGTAAACATCAAGTCAACATTTTAATCAATTTACTGAATGTTTCATCTACTGAATTTGATGTATCTAAATCTACAAAAAATTCAATAGGTGGTTCGTAATCCAATGCAAACTTATCTTCTCTACCTCTCATTTTTTTAGTGTGACAATATATCTCTACAACTTTGCACTCTGACTTAAGTTGTTCTCTCAATTTTATATATGGTGATACCAATGATACAACTACATCAATTCCTTCGGAATCTAAATATTTTGCAATATCCATTGCTTTTTGAATATTCTTTTCTCTACCTTCTCTACTATAATCTGTATTTGGAAATAGTTCTCTTAATTTATCCCCATCAATATGTAATACGGATTTTCTCCAATTACGCTTTTCCGTCTGTAACCACCATTGTAACTTTTTAGCCAATGTAGTTTTTCCACTACCAGGTTGGCCTGTAAACCAATATATCATAACTTATTTCCTTTTTAATGCAAATTCTGCTGCTTTATATGCTTTTGTATTTTTATCGTATGCCAATGCTGATTTAATTTTAATCATTTTACCGGTATCAGGATTTTTTACTTTCTTGTCTAAATCTTTTGGTAATAGTGATTTTAAACTCATATCATTTCCTTTCGGTTGTTCTTTTTTAGTAGGCATTTCTTTTTGTTTTTCTGAATGATTAAATTTCTTTTCAGGTGCTTTTGGAACCTCATGCTTTACATGTTGAACCTTCATTTTTATATTAGGATATTTTTCTTTTAGTTTACTTACTGCTGCTACATTTTTGTGAGAATCATCAATAAAGAAAACATCATTATATCCTTTCTTAATTTTATCCTCAATCCAATCTGCTTTCTTTTGTGGGTCAGAATCACCTAATGCAACTACATACATACCATCCAAACCAATATCTTTTAAATAATCTTTAACTGGTTTGTATGCACTTCTTGCTGTAAGAATAACAACTTTTCTTTGTCCTTCTGATTTTGCAACGGTCTTTAATAACTTTGTAATCCCTTTTATTTCTTGTGGTTGTTGTACTTTTTCAAAATCAGAAAAATCAAATTGGTCATCTGCTTTTGGTTCATATATTGCATATTCGCCTGGTGTAAGTTTTGATTCTTTACCACCACTATGCTTTACATATATAAATGAATTTGTCTTAACCAATGTATCATCAAAATCAAATACTCTTAATTTTTTGCCAGAAGGCAATTCTTCTTCGTTGATTGTTTTGAAAGCATTGGCGAATGGATTGGAATATACCTTTCCAAACTCAACCTTAAATCCATTCCACATATTTGATATGAAATTATTAACCATTTAGAACTTGTCTTTTTGATTTGGTTTTTTTATTAAGTTCTTCGTTTTCTTTTGTAAGGAATTCCACCTTCACACTCAATGCTGCTACTTCCTTTGTAAGTGCTAATACCATACCACGCAATTCATCTTTTTCTTTTGAAGATTGTGATAAGAGTATTTCTAACTTCGCAATACGGTCTTTGCAATCATGTCTGATAAATTCATCATCCTTTTCTTTTTTCATCGCTCTTTTTTCATAGAAACGAAATGCGGTTGTTCCGCCTAATACTGTGATTGCTGTGATTAATACCGAATATATATTTTCCATTATTCTTCTCCCTTATCACCAAGCTCATGATAGCCGGTGTTAGCTTGGTTAATAAATTGCATTGCTTGTGAAATGTGGTCTGTAATCCAACCTGGAAGGTTTTTTTCTTGCGTTCCTATTTTACCTTTAAGTTCGGTAGCATTCTTCATTATATCTTCTAACTGACCCATAGCCATACCAACTTCGTGGTCACCGCCTGAATCTGCTTCTTGCACTTTGTGCTTTAGTAATTCTGTCATTTTATTGAACACTTGCTCACCACCATCTTCACCTAATCGGTATGCTCCACCCATTTTTTCGTAAATCTTAATCCTATTTTTCATAGGCATTGATTTTTCTGCAAGTTTATTCCAAATTTTTGGATGCGTTACTTCAAATTTCATAGTTATATTTGTTGTATATACCCATATAAATATTGAAAAAATTCAGAATGTCCATTTTTTCCAAAATGTCTATCATCATTTGATTGCCACCACTCTGGTTTGCTGTTACAATAATCAATCCAACACTTTTTTCCAAATGGATTTACATAGTTTTTAGGATACTTTTCTACCAATTTATCAAATAAAGATAATCCACATTTATCCATATTCCAAAATAAAAATTTTATTCCCTTACTTCTCAACGAATCTATAATAAAATTGTATTGAAGTAATGTAGTATGTGTGTATTGTAGCATTGAATTTTCACTAACCCACTTTTTTTGATAAAATTCTATTTCATAATCTTCATACCCATCTGTGTTGTTATTTCTTAAATCTATACCTCTATCTTTATAAAAATCATATATCCTATCATAAAAAGTCAATCCAATTATTACAATATCCGAATAATCAATTTTTTTAATATCTAAATTTTTGTAAATAGAATTTAATATGCCGAAATTTGATATTCCAGCGGATGCATGGTTTTTCAATTCGTAACCTAATTTTTCCGATAATAATACTGGCCAACTATCTTTTTCTTCTATTTCATTGATTGTAGAAAAATTAGTTGAAAATGAATCTCCAAAAACAATTAAACTTTTCATTATAAAACTTTTTTTTCTCTTTTTGTTTTTGAAGTTGCAAATGATAATATTGTGAATCTATTATGTTCACCAATTACTTTTTCAACTGCGTGGGATGTATCAAAAGTTTCTAAATCAATTATTGCAACCGTTCCAAATTTTGGTATTACTTTATGAGCAACTTCTTTATCCATAGTGTTTTTTGTATTTCTTAAAATTAAGTTACCACCCCATTCCTCTTGCCATTCTTCATTTAAGTAAATTAGTATAGCACAAGTATTCTGATATTCCTCTCCTTGTCCATCGTTATGGTCTTTTAAAAAACATCCTTCATTATATAATGTCCATTGTGTACCCATATTTACATCAATATCTGTTTTGCCATAAAAATATTCTAAAATACTATAAAAAATTTTAGTAATATCTTTTGAAAAACTATCATCAGGAAAATTTGCATCACATTGTAACCATATTTGGTCTATACCACTTTCATCATATTTTTTTAGTAAATCAATTTTTTTAATATTAGATAAATCATGTGTATCATATTCTTCGGAACTTTGTACAATTTCTTCACCATGATAATCAAATCTTAATCTTTTAAATTTTTTAGGATATTCTAAATCCGTTACTTTATATTTTATTTTTTCTAAAACTGATATTGATTTATCATCAAAATCTTGCAAATTAAACTCACAATATCCTATTTTATGTAATTTATTTTTTGCTTCTGTTAGTTTCATTTTCTAAAAATTTATTTACTTCAATTTCCCAATTAGAATGAGCGATTTGTTTAAATTCTTCTTTTCTGTCTTTTATAGATAAATATTTCCTTATACTTTGATTAGGTCGGTTTTTGTGGTTTTCACCGATTATTAAATTTTCTAAAACAAATTGGCCTACCAATTCTTCTTTTTGTGATAGTAAAGAACCACATACCATAACAAAAGTATCTTCCAATCCATAATGTCCAAATGATTCGGGTATTCCAATCCTATCTAATAATGGTTTTGAAATAAGAGTAAACCAACCACCTGCAAATTTTAATGCGTTTATTTGTGCAACATTTACCTCTTCCAATTGTGGTAATCCATCTGCGTAAATATTAGAATTTAAATGATAATTAATTGATTTATTCCAATAGTTTTTATTTACTATAATATCCCATGTATTATCCCATTGCTTTACAAATTGTGGAGTAACTACAAACATATCCATACCAGCTGCTTTTATCATTTGATATGCCGATGTTGCGTAATATAGTGTAGTATCTTTAAATACCATATCAGTATCTAACCAAATAAAAAAATCTGCATCTTGGTTGTTTCTTAAACTATATCTTCTCTGTGATACACATCCTAAAACTTCATTTGTATCATGTACAATTTCCCACTTACACCAATCTAAATATTTTTGGCATAACTCAATAGAACGTTCTCTAATGTATTCTTTTGGTATTTTACTATTTTCCCAATCCGTTAATTCATCGGATAGACACATAGTAATTTCAATACCATACTCAACTGATGGGTCTATGAATACCGAATTTCTTTTTAATCTTTCCAACGTTAATGCCAAATCTTCTAATTCTTGTGGCATTGCAAATATACTAATTATACCTTTCATAAATCTCTCTTTTTATTTGTTCAATTCTATCGTATTGATGAACTATGTAAAATTTATCTCCATTTTGATTATAGAATTTTCCATCTTTATATATAGGGGTTGGTTCGGTTATTGGAAATTTATCTTTATTTACCCAAACGGTTCCTAATTGTGTTATAAATCCTCTTTCTTGTTCTACAAATTCTACACTATGTTTGTAATGGTCTAATCTTAATAAAATATTATATGCCGCCTGGTCGGATAGCTGTTGTGGGTTTGCCGTTGTTTTGCTCCATCTGTAAATATCAATAAATAGGTCTCTTATTGCTTCCTTTTTACCAACAATAGTTCCTGCACAATAACTGATTTGTTCTTTCATTCCAAACTCCCATTCCATAGGAAATGTTGTTCCACTATTTACACATGCCCAAGGGTCATCTTTCAAATGAACACATTCACTAAATGCAAGTATATTTTTGTTCATATGTTTATCTAACCATTCTATTGGGTCTTTTTGAAATATAACATCCTTTACATCGGTCCAAATTATTACATCAGTTTCGTATTGATGTAGTAATGCGTACATATCTCTAAACCTCTGAAGAATGATGTGTTCCTGTAGTTCTGATTGTACTATTAACCATTCTTTTTTAGTTAAATAGTCAACCACTTCTTTAGATACATCATAGACCAACATTAACTTTTCACCCTTAAATCCACTCTGTTCAATTGATTCAACATATGGTTTAATATCGGTTACATTATATTTGGTTATACATCCTACTATTGTGTATTTCATTATAACGATTTAATTATTTCAATATCTTTTATATAATCAGCAATCTCATAATCTCTCCAATTTGTATAATTTGGATATAAATCGGGTCTTTCTCCATACCAAGTTTGTACGTGATTTGGATTTTGTAATACTTCAAACCCGCCGGCCATAATAACTAACTGCGCCAAACAATCCGACCATCCGATTAATTTACTTTGTTTTGCAATCATATCATAGTTTAATTCCAATATTGGTCTAAATTTTTCCCAACTATTAATCCACTTTTGACAATCAATTATAAATCCTCCGCCTGCACCATATCCTTTATTACCGAATATGTTTAAAGGTATATTGGTGTTTCCTCCAACCTCTTTAATTACATATAATAAAAATTCAGGCATTGTATTTGTATTATATTCAAACCCTGCAATTCCAAATTCTTTATCTAAAATAGAAATTGGTTTTAAAATAAAACTATCTTCTTCCAAAATAATCATAAATTTAGAATCAGATTGTTTACATGCCCAATATATGTTATCGCACCAAAGTATTGAATTATCTTTTGGCCAACATTCTCTTCCAACATTGTGTTGTTGGTGATTTCCTGGATAACCTATTTGAAATGGATTTTTTTTAATGTTTGCATTCCATTTATCTGCAATTTTTTTGTAATTATCATAATCACCATCACAATCTACCGTTATAAAAATATCAGCATCTCCATAAAATTCTCTAAATTTTCTGAAACAATGGTCTGCCGCCTCCCATTTTTTATAACCCCATAAATATGCATTTAATAATTTCATTTATTCAATTGTTATTGTTGGAAATAATATAATAAATTTTCCATCATATCCATCATTTCTTAAACTATCAATAATAACATCTTTAAAGTTATGTGCTAATATCAATATATAATCCGGCTTATTATTTTTTAAATACTCTCTACTTTTAATTTGTATTCCTGTTCCTGGAATAAACTTTTCTTGTTTTAAATCGGTATCATCTATAACGACATCTAATATGTTATGGTCTATCTTCGCACTATTTAAAAATATACATCCTTTAGCTGCTGCACCGAATCCAAATATTTTTTTATTATCCTTTTTTATTGATTTCAAAAACTCATTAGAATCTGAAATGTGTTTTTCGATTATACTTCCCCACTTTCTATAATATTCTTCGGTTATAGTTTGCTCACTTTCAATTGCCATATCTACTCCCCAACAAGGTTGCCAAGCTTCTCCCAAATCTCCTGTGTGGCTTATTAACAATCTTAAACTTCCTCCGTGTATTGATTGTGGAATTACTTTTATTATTCTCAAACCAAATTTTTCTACCAATTGCTTTAGTGGTTCTAGTAAATAAAAATAAACATGTTCGTGATATATTTGGTCAAATTGTTTGGTTTCCATATTTGTTTTCCAATATGGAAATTCTAAACACCATATTCCAAATTTATCAAGACTTATTGATATTGCTTCAACAAAATCTACGATTGGTGGTGTGTGCTGAAATACATTAGTTGATGTAATTAATCTAAATTTTTTATTTAATTTTTTAGCAGTTTCAACACCCCAAAATGCATTATATGTAGGTACTCCTTTTGCCTCACTTAATTTTGTAAGATTTTTAGATGCATCAACATTTAGAACATCTAATTCTGAATTCTTTTTTAAGAACGTTTGTAATAACGTCCCGTCATTTCCACCGATATCCAATACTTTATCCCCAGCCTTTAAAGATAAATAAGTATTTACAAATCCATACATTTCTTCACAATGTTTTGCAAATGCTTTTACCACACCGGATTTATATGCATATTGCGAAAACATTAAATTTGGGTCTACATTTTCAGTAAGACATGATAATTTACTTTTTTTAAAATACTGAACCGTTAGTGGATATCTTTTACAATTGATGGATTCTTCTCTCGTAGTAGACAGATTATTTACCAATGGCATCAATCCTAAATCAATGTATGTAAATCTATCCGAATCGCCTGTGATTGGACAGTTTGTAACCTCTGTAACTTCTTTCATTTATACTTTTATATATTCATTAATTAAACATTCTACTCTGTAAGGTGCTTCATCTTTACATTCAAAAATTGATGTTAGATTTCCATTATGATTCGAACCTATAAAAAATTCAACAGTCAATGGATTTGCATTACCTAATAGTTGAGTATCATACAAATACTTTTCATCTAACGTTTTTATATAATTAGATTTAGACCACCAATATGTTCCGCTGAAATGTGGATAGTATCCAACGTGAGTATCTTTTCTTAAATTACAACCGACAGCATCACTACCACTATCCAATAATTGAACACATTCTTTCCATCTATATATTAAATTATAATCCATAGAATATCTCCACATAGTGTTATTTATACCCGTAGTTGAAACTGCTTTTGTATGAAAATACATTATGTAACAATCATTTTCTTTTGCATAATTTAATAATAATCGCATTGTTGGTTTTTCACCATCGTTATCGGTATGAACTATTGGAAAAAATTTTTTATAACTTTTTAGTAATTCTACAAACCAATTTACATCTGTTATCGATTTTGCAGAAATACCTGTAAATATATAATCTACCTCATTATATAGTCCTGATGTTATTAATTTTGTAATTTGTTCTTGAACTACCAATTTATAATCACCAACCAAATATGTATGCCAAAATACAACTTTATTCATTTATAAATTGTTTTATTTTTTCATATGCATTTTGGGACTTTGTTAATACACCAAGTCCTGCGGAATTGGTTCTATTAAATTTAAACCCATCTAATTCATTAAAAAATTTTCCAACGGTTTCTGGAAAAGATTCAGTATCATGAAATAATATTACAGCATCATCATTACAAAATCCTATCCAATTCTCATAATCTTTTTTTACAGCTTCATAAGAATGAAACCCATCGACATGAAGTATATCAATTTTTTTATCCCAACTTTTAGCCGCATCTGCAAAATCAGATTTTATAAATTCTATATTAGATACTCCATACCATTTTATTAAGTCCTGATACAGATTATCTACATCATTTAATGTATCTCTATGCCCAGCGTGGTCATCACCTTGAAACCAATCAATTCCATATATACTACCAATTTGTGGATATGCAAAACAAAATGTTGAAAACCCATAATCAACTCCTAAATCTACTACTACATTTGGATTAAATGTTTCTACTAATTTCATTGCAAATAATCCATGCCCTTTCCAAGCAGAATCATATCTCAATAAAGTTTCTATATATCTATTTTTCATTTTGATTTAATATTATTTCGTTAAAAGGTAATGGTATTAGTTTAAAATTTACACTATCTATTTTAGTTATATTTTGTAATTCTCCTATGTGGTTAATATATCTAAAAACATTTTGTTCTCCACCAGGTATAATTTTTGTGGTATTTATAAAATCAATTGTATATTTAAAATATCTATTTGACATGTTTGTTATTGATTCCGTAGTTCCAACCATTATATTATCATCAAACATATCCGAGCCAATCCAATGATTTGCTGCAACATATAATTTCTTTTCTTCAATTTTATTCTTTACAAATTCTATAAACATATCCACATCTAATAGTGTAATATCAAATCTGGATTTAATAACAACATCATATTTTTTATTAAAATTATATGAATAACTTTCTAATAATTGAATGACTTTATTAATCGTATATGCCTGATTCATTCCGTGATATGATTGATTTTCATAATTAGCATCTTTCGGTATTAAATCAATAAATCTATGTGGACTTGAAACTTCTATTTCTTTTGGGGAAAAATCATTTATTAATTCATTAACATCTATATCCACTCTACCTCTATCTTGCCCATACCAAGTATGAATAAAAACATCAGCTCCTAATTCGGATATTACTTTATTCCATTGTTCTAATACTTGTTTGTATCTTCTTGGCTGTCCGTAAAAACAAATCGCTACTTTCATATTAATTCTTTATACTTTAAAATCTCATCCGTACATATTGCATGGCAGATTCCCAAATCACCACCATATCCCCATTCGGGCATACAACATATTGAATTTTTTAATAATTCTTTTCCAGGATATACCCAAATCATACCATTTGATATTAAGGTGTAATCATCATTTGCATGCCAAAAGTATTTTAAGTTGTTCCATTTATTAAACCTTTCTAAAGCTGCTGCATTTTTACAATGAATCCACAATTTAGGATTGAAAAAATAATCAGAATAAACTTTGTATTGTGGTTCATCATGTCCTAAATACCAACCATCCGATGTCCACCACACATCAATCTCAACATCATATCCTTCTTTCAAAGCTTCATTTATGTAATCAGGATGATTTTCACGGCTTGGTATTCTGCCATCTATATTTCCTCTGTGTGCTATTAATATCATTTGTGATGTTCTAAATAGTGAACTAAATCTTCAGGTGTTCCCAATCCCCACATTTTTTCAATATGAAATGGTTTAATTTTTTTACCTTCCTGAATTGCTTCGTTATATACAGGACTAACATAAAATTCATTATTTGTTCTGATATTCTTTTGAATCATTTGTTCTGCGTACTTAACATATTCCGAACCCTTTGCCCAATAATAAATTCCAACTATTGCTATATCGGAAATTGGATTTTTTTCTGCTAATTCTGTAGCGTATCCATTCTCATCAATTTTTGTAAATGACCATTTAGGATGAGTTGCTTTGAATGTTAGGAATCCACCATCTAATTTTTGCTCAATCATTTTATACATAAACTCATTACTATCCCATTCAACGAATTGGTCGGAGTTTGCCATCAAAAGCGGAGCATCGTTATCAATATGTTCTTTTGCTAATAGGGTTGTACAAGCCGCACCTTCGGTTAATCCATCTACCTCAACTATCTTACAACCAGGAGTTATAAGATTTAGAAGAGTATCTAAATTATATTTTGCTCTATGTTCTTTTTGAACTACATAAATATAATTTGCTTCAATGTTAAGATTATCTATTACAACCTGAATCATTGGTTTTCCATTAACATCAATAAGGGGTTTTGGAAAAGTATATCCTGCTTTTTCAAATCTACTTCCAGCCCCTGCCATCGGTATTAATATGTTCAAATTACCACCTTGCCATTTTGGAGTATTCATATTATCTGTTTTTTCTAATTTACTAAATATTTTTGATAACACCAAATCTTTTGGGTTATCAACTCTTAACACATTTGCTCTACTTCTACTTGCTGCTAAAAGACCTGGTGGTGAATCCTCTACAATAAGAGTTTCTTCAGGTAACACACCCATCATACTCATAGCCTTCCAATACATTTCAGGGTGTGGTTTAGAGTTCTTTACATCCTCATTAGAAAGAATTAAATCCATATATTCAATAAGACCTATCTTTGAAAGTATAACCAATACAGAACGCCTAATTGAGTTTGAGCAACATGCTAACTTATAACCTTTATCACGCAACTCTTTGAATATTTCAATTAATCTTTCATCTAACTTTAATTGAGATATTGCTTCAATAGTTAGGTGTTGCTTTCTATACCAAATACTATCATAAAATTCTGGATGCAATCCTTTGTTTTTTGTAAGTAATTCTAACTTTTGAGTTGTTTTTAATCCATCGTAAATTGAAAGATGTTCAGCTTCTGATATAACATACTTTGGGTCTATTTCTGCCAATGCTTCATTCAAAGTATCATAGTGTATTTGTTTAGCTTCAACCAAAACACCATCCATATCAAAAATTATTAACTTTATCATAACCTATATTTTTCTGCTTCTATATTTTTTAAATATTCAATATCTTCTTTTTTCAATTGTTGAATTGTACCCAAATTACTTCCTATGTAGTTTATATAATTATTTGCCGCAATGGTTTCATCATCACTTAATATAATAGAATCTGGCCAACTATAAGATTCAATACACTCTTTATCTTTCCAATCTAATGAAAATTCTTCAAAACTATTTATGTGTTCTTTTATATATTCTTTTGAAAGTTTATTAATCTGTGAAACGTAATATATTCCATCATAACAATCATTGGATGAAATGATTAACCCGTGATTTTTTAAAAAAATAATATCTTTTAATTTTTCTTTTTTTAATATTTCTTTTGTTAATTGATATCCAGGATTAAAATAATTTATAAAACTATATTCAAATAAATTCGTAAATATTTTTTTAATAACTTCTTCTGCATTTTCCAAACAAAGAATACAATTCAAATAAATTGGATGCAAATGAAAAACATACTTTTTAAAACCGGTATGAAAACCCGTTTCCATAGATGGTTTTTTATATATTGAATTTTTTACAGAAGCCAATAAAAACTTATGCAATTCTTTATCAGAAGTTAAATTATCAATATTAAAATTTTTATAATCTAATATACTATAACCAGCTGAATAATTTACATTTTTAATTTTTCCACCACTTTCTTTTATTATAAGTTTGTTATCTATCTTTGCAGAAATGTTTCCACCTTTTGATTGTACAAGTGGTAAACTTTCACCAATTGTTTTATTTACCCACTCAAAAATATGTAATTCTTTATGTAATTTTTTTAGAAAATCTAATAATAAATAATCAACATCTTTTTTACAATCTATTTGGATTTCGGAACCTCTTTTAATTTTTATAATAACATCTGCTTTTTGTAATTGCACCCTTTTTATTTTCTCTGAATCTGATTTTCTTTTTTCAATTAAATCTAAAACATCATCTCTCTTATATCCTCTTTCAATAGTATCTCTTTTTATTTTTAAATCGATTCTCAAGTCTTCATCTATATCAATATAAATTTTTAAATCAGAAAGTGTTTCGGCCTCGATTGTATAAAACGCATGTAATCCTTCGTTTATAATATATTTGTTTGGATGTATTGTAATCATATCTCCAAACTTACCAGTATGGTGGTCGTATTTTTTTCTTAAAACTTTTACACCTTCTTTTAAACTTAACAATTGTAAATCACCTAATTTAAGATTGTTGGCATTAGGATTTAAGTGAGTAATTTTTTCCCAATTTGTATCACCTCTTTCCCATCTGTGCAAATCATCTCCAGATATCAAAGTTGTATTTTCGTATCCATAATATAATCGGATAAAATTTGATATTGTCGATTTACCGGAGCCGGAATCACCTGCTATACTGATTATATATGGTTTATGCTCTACCATATTTCTGCCAATCATTGTGCATAAATAATCCTTCGTTGTGTCCGACTTTATAATTTTGTTGGGCCCACCACTTGCTGATGTTTCCTTCTAATCCTATACCTTCTCCTGCGAATGGTCTAACAACATCTAAATAAAATTGTTTTTTATAAAGACATGGATTATTTGTCCAATTACCATATCGAGATGTAGTCCAAAACATATCTTCCGATTTTTCAATTAAATCAGGAAACTTTTCAGCAGGGTCGCACCAATGTACCGAATCCAATAAGTGTGGAGATGTACATTCAATTTCTTTATCATAGTAATCTAATTCTCTTCCTTGATATTGAAATGAGAAGTGTGGATGTCCGGGATTCTTTCTGTGTCTTAAACGAACTACATCCATTCCCATTTCAATTGCCGATACACTTCTCTTTAATGTGTTGTATGTGGTTTCCCTATCTTCAATTAAATTCCAATCATGTTCTAATACTAAAACATAATCTTGCTTTGCATTTTCTGTAAGTTTTATAAATGCCTGTCCGATTCCGATATTAGAATTCATTCCAATAATATTCAAACCAAAGTGTTTTGCTATTTGGTAATCTTGCTGATTAAATTCTTGAAACAAAATGGTCACATCATCTACCATATCAAATAATCCATTATTGTAATAAGTTGTTAATGTATCTACTAAAACTTGGCCGCTATTCCAACTTAATATTCCTATGCTAATTGGTAACTTTTTCATAATTTTATTTTTTCCAAAATGAATAAATTCCTTTTTCTAATTCATAATTTCCCCAATGAAATCTATCTCTATTAGGTTGTTGTTTTGCCCACTCCCACATTTTAGTCAAACCTTCTTTTAATGTTGTTTTATGTTGAAATCCTAATATGTCTACTGATTTTTGATGGGTTGGTATTGAATGTTTTACTTCGTGTCTTGCTTCTTTATATACAACCTCACCATTACTAATTACTTCTAACAAAGTTTTATTTGCATTATTTATTGTCCATTCTTCAACTCCACCTAAATTAATGATTTCGTTTGATGCTTCCGGTTTTACTGCAGCATTCCAAAGTGGTTCTAATATATCATCAATATAACTAAATGCTCTCTTTTGTTCACCATCACCAAATATGGTCATTGCTTCGTTATTCATGTACTGATACATCCAAATTCCTAAAACATTACGATACCTATCCCAAATGTTTTGCTTAATGCCATACACATTGTGTGGACGAATTATACACCAATCTAATCCATGTTGTTCGCCCGCAATTTGAATATCCATTTCACAAGCATACTTTGCTACCCCATAAGGGTCAATTGGTTTTGGAATTTGTGATTCATCAAATATCCCATAATTACCATGTCCATAAACTGCCAATGTAGATGTAAATACCAATCGCTTTACATTATGTTTTATACATTCATTGATAACCTGTGCAGTAGCAAGTAAATTATTTTCATAATTATACTTTCTTATAAATGGTGATAATCCTTCTGCGGCATATGCTGCAAAATGAAATACATAATCTATATTGTGAATTTCAAATATTTCTTTAAAAGCATCTTCATTTATGTTAATTTGATAAAATTCAACATTTGAATTTACATGCTCTTTATAACCACCACTCAAATCATCTACACCAATAATTTTTATTTCGGGTTTAGTTTCTGCAATCCAATCTGCTAATCTACTCCCCAACAGACCCGCTACCCCTGTTATTAAAACTTTCATATTCTTTTATTAGTTTATCTACAACTTGAATTTGTGTATAATTGTTTAGAACTTTTTGCATACCATTGAATGCTATCCTTTCTCTTTCCTGTTCATTTTCATTGTAATAGTTTATTTTTTCTATACAATCGAACATATCGTTGTATAAAACTATCTCTTCACCTTCTACAAATAACTCATTCAATTTTGCTTCTTCTGGTAAACGGTCTGTTATTACCATCTTACCACAAGCCATACCTTCGAACAATCTACGAGTCACTTCTTTCCAACGACTGTTTTGGATAACCATCAAACCACTATTAATAAATTCAGTATGCTTATTTACATCCATACCATTTTGGTTTCCAATTACTCCTTCTGCCCAGTTTGTAAGGTAATCAAGAAATTGAGAACCACCTGGTCCTCTAGTTGTAACTGCAACATATTTTGGTTCTACGTTCATTGGAAATTGAACTGCCGTATCTGCCCAATGTGTAATCCATCTTACATTTATGCCACGGGTTTTATATTCTTCATATGCATTTGCGGCTGGCGTTATTGTTAAATGAAAACGATTTGCTTTTGGATAGTTTCTATCAAAGTTTTGTGGGTCATCACCACTTTCTTGTATCCAAAATGCATTTGGTTTTAAAGATTTATCCAACCATTTTGAATCAAATCTACCCCAATCCATAAATAAAACAATATCTGTGGGTGTATCTTGTTGAATCCATAATTGTAATTGAGAATCATCCCCATTTGGTATTGAAACTATTTCGGTTTCCCATCCTCTTTTCTTAAATTCATTAAGTAAAGACATTGGTGTTGACCAAATTTCACCATCTTTATAATCGTATATGAATGTTATTTTATTTTGCATATTCTTCTCTTTTAAAATAGATTTCATAATTGTTTATCACATCATTATTATATGGTGAGTATGGATTCCATTCTGTTCCATTTTGTATAAAGTTTACTTCTGCTGCAGACCTATTTGCTTTAATTCCTGTCAAATCTAAAGTTTTTGCATATTTAGGTTTCATCCACCAAAAATTTCCAGAATAATGTAACTTAAAATTTCCTATCTGACTTAATAAAACACCATATGTATTAAAATCGGTATTATCAAAAATTCTAAATACACTTTTATGTTTTTCGATTAAAAAATATTGCATCATTCTTCTCCAAGATTTCACATTCTCATAAACTGCTTCTTTTTGTTTTGATGCACCTTTTGTATGAATATATAAAATATAATCTGTATCGGGAAGTTTATCTTTATCTTCCATTATTAAATCCAAAGTAACAAATTCATTTCCTTTACATCTAATATCTCTTATTATATAATTTGGTTTATTAAAATTATAAAATTTTTCTATAATAGTTTTAGATGATATGTTTTCATTGGCAATAGAAATTCCAACATTTAATGTATAAGGAAAATCGAAGTGTTTTTGAATGAGATTTATTTGCTCATCAATTATAGATTCTACTCCCTCAACAGCATATATGTGATAATAAACATGTACCATTATAACGTTGAATAATAATCGTTTTGTTTTTCCTGTCTTTGAATTGTTTTTGGATGTATAATACAATACACTTCTTCAGGTGGAAATGCTGTATAATTTTGAAATCCCACAATTCTTTCGTGCACTTTACCACTCCAACCAATCTTATCCGAATTTTTATAGATACGTGTCTGAACATCGGGGAAATTAACCCACCCTTTCTCATTTACATTCCATCCCCACTTTTCAATATGTGCTTCAGTTAATCCTTCAACGGTATTTATACGTGGAACTACAATCAAATCCTTATCCACATTGTTTTCCAAAATATCTTCTAAATTAACAATAAGATTTGAGTCTAAATATTCATCTGCATCCAATTGGAATATCCACTCACCTTTACATTGTGAGTTTAATAAGTTCTTCCATTGTGCGAAATCATTATCAAATTCCGATTCTATTAAGGTAATATGGTCTGCGTTTGCTTGTAATTCCAAATACTCAACCATTTCAGCCGGTGCTTTTGGCATATCCAATAAAACAACTACTTCGGAATCTTTACCTTTGTAATTTAATAATTGTGTAACTAATCTAATAATTTCTTCGTGCTCATTACAAGCCGTAATTGCGTAACTTAATTTCATAATATTAACTATTTGTATAACTCCAACTACTACCACTTGGATAAGAGTATGTAGTTGATGTGTTTATAACTCCCGTTCCACCTACACCAATTGAAAATCCACCATCATTAACTTTTGCCAATTCTTCCTGTATTTCATCCCATTGCGCTGGTGTAATATTATATGAGTTTGCTGCTTTTGAAAATCCCTTTAACCAAATAACAAATTCTTTTGATGTCATAACAATTTATTTAAAAATTCAATAATTTCTTTTGCTAATTCTTTATGCCCAACTTCACCATAGTGTCCATCTTTTACGACATTATTTGTTTCCATTGACATATCCGTTCTCATACGAATTGGGATATCAACATTAATACTATGAGCTCCACCAAAATTGGAATCACACCAAGTCCAATTTACCACTTTTACTCCTTTTAATTTTGCCCACTCTTTTATAAACGATATCCATCTATTTACTTCTTCACTATAAAAATATTTAAATTCATATCGGTTTAAAATAATATGCTGTGCAACTTCTTCTGTTATATAAGTTCCATCTACACATGCTTTTTCTACACCGCCTTTGAAAGATGTTGCCCAAAATTGTTGCCACATTATTCCATATGGTTTTTGAGATGCTATTCTATATCGCATTATGGGCGACCAACCAAAAGTAACTATATCACCCGATTTTATATCTTTATGATTTAGCATAAAATCATCAAATATTTGATTGGGTGATGATCCAGAAACTCCTTTATTTATTGGTTCAAATCCAAAATGTTCAGCAATAAATTGACAATGAGTGTTTGCTCTTCTTCCCAACCAATCTGTATATGGTCCATCACCACCTATCGGAGCAGTCATTGAATCTCCAAATGTCCAAACCGAATTCATAACCTATTATAGATTTCTTTTTTGTGATTTAATATCTATTCCAACTACATTTTTATTTTTAGGTGTAATTTCATTTACATCCATATTAAGTTCTACCACTTTTCTCAATCCACTTATTTTGTAAGTTCTATAAGAATCGCTCGTTATTGTAGGCATTTTACTTATAGTTTTTTCATATATTTGTTTTGCATTACCCCTCATTTGTAACCTTTCCGTTTCCTCATTTACAAATTTACCAAAAAATCTTTTAATTGCATTTGGGTTTACATTTGAAACCTTTATACAATGTATAATATCTTTTGCTTTGGAAACAAACAATGTAAAAACAATAGGTCCTGTGGTTTCTGTGAATCTTCCTTTCTCACCATCAACATATGTATATTCTTTTATTAGATAAAATTTACCTCTTGTCATTTTATTTGCAGATATTACATTTTTATCATCTACAAATTTACGATATATTGGGTTATAATTTGACATTATTTATTTAACATTTTTAATTTAGGTAGTTGCAATTGCTGAAACTTCGGTTGTACTTTAGTATAAATACCATACTGATTTAAAATTTCATCAAACAATTTAGT
>Ga0315900_10000940_pt1 | contig 47090 bp, 41 predicted proteins | sample LakEriMetagenome_FD_203521 | JGI IMG/M metagenome (GOLD analysis project Ga0315900, IMG submission 203521) | Freshwater fungal communities from buoy surface, Lake Erie, Ohio, United States - Buoy 12 MA114 | ecosystem: Environmental > Aquatic > Freshwater > Lake > Lake biofilm | place: USA: Lake... | reverse complement strand
GAGGGCAAGTTGCCGAAACTCAAGACGCTCTTCGAGCAGGCAAAGGTCATGCTGGCGATGGTGAAGGACTACTGGAGCGGCAGCTACCGCGAGGTGCCCTACTGGGCCATCAGCGCGGTGGCGCTGGCACTGCTCTATGTGCTGAATCCGGTCGATGTGCTGCCGGATGTGCTGCTGGGCGTGGGTTATCTCGATGACGCCACAGTCGTGGCTTTTTGTTTGAAACTCGTGCAGCGCGAGATCGAGCGCTACCAGGAGTGGACCGCGGTGAAAACGAAAGGCGGCGGCAAGGTGGTGGACGTCTGAAGTTCGCGGTTTTTCTGTTCTCTGTTCGCGGTTTGAAACGGAGAACGATGAGCATGAACCAAACAAAACCGCCGTGCAGGGGCGCTGCACGGCGGTGAATCGGAAACGATGTGGAAACGGCTTACTTGGTGCCGAAGACCTGAACCTCGCAGTAGTGGTTCATGTCATTGCTGGTGTTGCCGTTGCTCCAAAGGCGGACGTAACGGGCCTTGACGCCCTTGGCATCAATGAGACGGCCATGGTTGGTTTCGACGTAGGCAGGATCGCCGCCCTTGCCCATCTGAGAGGATTCATCGTGATCGGAGTTCCACAGGGTGGTGACGCCGGCCTTGAATTCCGGATCGTCGGAAACCTGGACGACAACATCAATGTAAGCCTGGGCCTGCTTGTGGTAGTGCCAGACGGCGATCTTGGAAAGCGTGCTGGGAGCCTCGAGGTCGATCTGCACCCACTGCTTGCCGGGCATGAGCTCGACGAAGGAACCGTCGGCGCCATCAGGATCACCGTCGGTGACGAGGGTGAGGTCGCCGATGATCGGGGCGGAGTCGGAGGAGGTGACTTTCTTGCCTTTGGCCAGATTCACGGTGCCCTTGGGAGCCTGGAAGCTGGGGGATGGCTTGTAGGAGCCGGGCTTTTCGAGGTTCGGCAGCTCGGCGGGCACCGGAGTGCCGATGAACATCGGCTTCGGGTAAGCGATGGTCACTTCTTCAAGGTCACCGGCAGGTGCGGCGGCGGCAGGAGCAGCAGCGGCGGGGGCGCCTTCGGCTTTCTTTTCTTCCGTCTTGCCGCAGGAGGCAAGGGTGACGACGAGCGCAAGGCCCGCGAGGGTGTGGATGGTGTTTTTCATGGGGGAGTGGCTTGATGAAAGTTTCTTGATCTGGATGAATCAGGCTTGGAAGTCCTCGGGGGTGAAGACGTATTTGCTACCGGTCTTGATGGATTCGTAAGCCTTGAGCACGGTGACGCAGGACTTGAAGGCCATGTCCACCGGGCAGGTGAGGTGCTCGGGCTTTTTCATCTGCACGGCCTCGATGAAATTCTGCACATGCGGCGAGTGGGGCTTGCGGCTGAGCTTCACGCCGAGTTCCCATTGGGAGAGCGCCTTGCTCTCGCGGACGTCGGCCATGCTGACGGCACCATACGACGGCGGTTTGGGCTTTTCCCAGTCGCGGGGATGCTCCCAGAACTTGTTCTTGGCCTTGTCGGCGGCCTTCATGATCGGCGGGTTGTCCCCGGCGGCGAACTCGTCCCAGGCCTGCCCGGGCTCTGCGTAGAGCTGGTTGCCGTTGGTGTCGAGCTCGGAGATGATGGCGGTGCCGCCGATGCCCATGTGCTTCTCATAAGCGCCCTGCGAACCGGTGGTGGTGAGCACCTGGTAGTAGGCGCGCAGCACACCGGCGGGTGTTTTGAACTCGTAGATGCACATCATGTTGTCCGGCAGCTCGAATTTTGGACGTCCGTCGTTGCCGTCGAAATAATCAACCCCGCCGGATGCGATGACGGAGACAGGAGTGGCCTCGTACATCCAGTTGAACATGTCGATCTGGTGCGCGCCGAGGTCGGAGAGCGGGCCGCCGCCGTATTTGGAGAAGAAGCGCCAGTTGCGGAACTCCTCGATGCTGCCGTAGCCGTTCTTGGTCAGCACGTCCTGCGGGATGTCGTAGCCTTTCACCGCACCCTGGGGTGCGCTGCCGGAGACGCCGCGATTCCACTGAGCATAGGCGTGGGTGATGCGACCGAGCATTTTGCCGGGCTTGATGATGTTCTCACGCAGGTTGATGTAGCGCGGGTTCGAGTGGCGCTGGTGGCCGATCTGGAAGAGACCGTTGCTGGCCTTGCCGGCGCGGACCATGTCGCGCGCGCCTTCGAGCGTGTTGCTCATCATCTTCTCGCAATACACCGCCTTGCCCCTTTCGAGACAGAGGCGTGAGTAGGGCGCGTGCAGGAAGTCGGGCGTGGCGATGAAGACGGCCTCGATGGACGGCTCCTTGTCGAGCATCTCGTTGATGTCCTCGTAGATTTTGATCTCACCATCGACCTGATGCTTGTTTTCGCTGAGGAAACCTCCGCGCGCCTGGGCGATGGAGTACTTCCAGATGTCGCACATGGCGACCCACTGCACGCCGGGCACGTCCTTGGAGGCGACGCGGAGTGCTTTGTTGCCCTGGGCACCGCAGCCGACGAGGGCGCACTTGATGGTGCGTCCCAGAGTGGTCTGCTGGGCGACGGCGGTCTTGCTGGTGACGAGATACAGGCCGCTGCTGGTGAGGGCGCTGGTGCGGAGGAAGCCGCGGCGGTCCATGAAGCGGGACAGCGGCGCTGGAGAGGAGGAAGGCTGGGAATTCATGGTGCGATCAGGCGCGAGGTTTTTTCTCACTGGCCATTACGTCTGCGGGCCGTTATTCAGCCTTCTTCTTGAGGGCAAGAAAACCGTCGAGGGAGAAGGTCTTCGCCTTCGAGGTCACGAGGGCAGCCGCCACGATGAGGACGGAGAGGCCGATGTTGGTGACGACTTCGGTGTCATCCGGCAACGCGGCAAGACCAAAGCCGAGCATCAAAAAGACCAACCCTGCGGCCAGAAGGCCGAACTCGGTGCAAATGCCCAGCGCCACCCAGATGCCGACCGGGATGAGAATGTAGCCGATCATACCGGCGAAGCCCTTGCACGCGGCCTCGGGCAGGAAGCTGTTGTCGGACATCAGCTTGGCGAGGGGCTCGGTTTTCTTCGAGTAATTCTCCAAGCTGAAGGTGGTCGTCGAGCCGTTGCCCCAGCGGAACTTGTCAATACCGGCCATGAACAGACGCATGCCGACCCAAAGGCGCAGCAGGAGGTGGGCGAAGGCATAGCTCTGGCTGCCGCAGCACTTGGAGGAAGAAGAGGAGTCGGACATGATTGGTCGGGTTGCTTGATTGGGTGAGAGGGGGCCGATTCTGAACCTTTGGACCTTGGAAATCCAGCAGAATTTAGAACCTGCATACTTCGCAAATGTAAACGAACGCAGCAGGTGAAAATGCTGGAGAAAAATCGCGCCGTATTGTGACGATTCATCGTCCGCCGCTCACCGCGCTTGCCATTCCCAGCGATACCGCTTAAAAAAGACCGCTTAATTCATCCACACACTCTCTCCCATGAGCTCCCTCGCCACACCCAAGCTTCCAGCCCAAGGCATCCTCGAACCCCTCGGCGACGAGGACCGTGACATCCTCAGCGGGTATGGCGAATTCCTCCCCGTGCAGCCCGGCCAGCATTTGATCGAAGAAGGCCAGCAGCAGAACAGCCTTTTCTTTGTCGTCTCCGGCAAATTCCACGCCACCGCCATGCGCGGCGGGCACAAGGTGCTCCTCGGCTCCATCCAGCGCGGCGAGACCATCGGTGAGATCAACCTGCTCGACCCCAACGTCGCCAGCGCCAGCGTCACCGCCGTTGAATTCTCCCAGGTCTGGCGCATCGACGGCGAGAGCCTCGAAGGCTACATCAACGAATACCCGCGTGCCGCCGCATGGCTCCTCATCGGGGTCGGTCGCACCATCTCTCATCGTCTCCGTGCGGTGAATGAGAAGATCGCTGCCTTCTACAGCGCATAATTCCAGAAAAGTAAGACTTGGGCCTGCATGTGAAATCCTCACATGGCAGGCCCATTGCTTGTCCAGACCCATCTCATGCACGGACTGTTGCCCTTTCCCCCGCACACTACCTTGGAGGTCATCCAGGTCCTGTTTCTGCTCTTTGCGGGTCATGCGCTCATGGATTACCCGCTGCAGGGCGAGTTCCTCTCCACCTGCAAAAACCGCCACCTGCTCTACAAGCTCCAGGATCCCTCCCGCCCGCGTGAAATCTGGCCGTGGTGCATGAGCGCGCACTGCCTCATCCATGCGGTCACGGTCTGGGCCATCACCGGCTGCTTTATCCTCTGCGTCGTCGAATTCGTCCTGCACTGGATCATCGACTTCGCCAAATGCGAGAACTGGACCTCCTTCACCCAGGACCAGGCGCTCCACTACCTATGCAAGATCGCCTACGTGATCGTGGCGATGCTGCTCTGAAGTTCCAAGTTTGAAGTTTCAGGTTTCAAGTTCGTCCCGGTGAGACGACTCATGCCCGGCGAGAAACTTGAAACTTTAAACCTGTAACCTGAAACTCTGATCCATGCAGCGGACAGCGATCCTCAACGTCGTCGGCCTCACCACGAGGCTCATTGGCGAACACACCCCGGCGATCCGTGCCTTCGTGGAGCGCAACCGCTCAACGCTCATCGAGCCGGTGCTCCCTGCCGTCACCTGCACCGCCCAGGCCACCTACTTGACCGGTCGTCTGCCGCGTGATCATGGTGCCGTCGCCAACGGCTGGTATGATCGCGAATACGCCGAGCACCGCTTCTGGAAGCAGCCTGAGCAGCTCATGCAGGGCGAGAAGCTCTGGGAGGCGCTGCACCGCGTCGATCCGCAGTTCACCTGCGCGAAGCTCTTCTGGTGGTACAACATGTACTCCACCGCAGACATCGCCATCACCCCGCGCCCGCTTTATCCCGCCGATGGCCGCAAGGTGTTCGACATCCACACGCAGCCCATGCCGCTGCGGGAACGCATCAAAAAAGACCTCGGGCTCTTTCCCTTCCGCAGCTTCTGGGGCCCCGGTTCCGACATCAAATCGTCCATCTGGATCGCCGAAAGTGCCAAATGGATCGAGGAAAAGCACTGGCCCGGCCTCTCGCTCGTTTACCTGCCGCATCTCGACTACAACCTCCAGCGCGTCGGCCTCGACATGGAGAAAATTCGTTTCGACCTCCGCCAGATCGACAACGTCGTTGGTGATCTCATCCGCTTCTACGAGACGCGGAACATCAAGGTCGTCCTCCTCTCCGAATACGGCATCACCAACGTCGAGCAGCCCGTCCACCTGAACCGCGTCTTCCGCGAACGCGGCTGGCTCAGCATCAAAGACGAGTTGGGCCGCGAAACCCTCGATCTCGGCGGCTCCAAGGCCTTCGCCATCGCCGATCATCAGATCGCCCACGTCTATGTGAACGATCAGAGCCTCCTCAACAATGTACGCGGCGCTCTGGAGGCCACGCCCGGCGTCGCCCAGGTGCTCGGCAAGATGGAAAAACATCTCCACGGCCTCAATCACGAGCGCAGCGGCGATCTCATCGCCATCGCCGACGCCAAGAGCTGGTTCACCTACTACTACTGGCAGGACGACCGCAAAGCCCCCGACTTCGCTCGCTGTGTCGATATCCACCGCAAATGCGGTTACGACCCCGCCGAACTCTTCCTCGATCCGCAGCTCAAGTGGCCCAAGCTCAAGATCGTCGGCAAGCTCGCGAAGAAGGCCCTCGGCCAGCGCATGCTCATGGACGTTATCCCGCTCGACGCCTCACTCGTCAAAGGCTCCCACGGCCGCATCCCCGAAGACCGCAGCGACTGGCCTGTCCTGATCGGCGACTTCGACCAGCTCCCCCGCACCGGCATCCTCACCGCCCACGAAGTCTGCAACCACCTCTTCCGCCTCTGCACCAGCGGGCATGGGTATGGGAATGTGGGGCTGTGAGGCATTGTGTTGGCAAAGGTCCGACTTACTCCGGCAAAGCGATCACCGGCGTCCACTCCGCTTGTACGTTCTTTTTCAGGCACCACTGCCGAAATCGCTGGGAGACGACGAGCGTTTCACGCCGGTCACGGGACTTTGGATATCCCCATTTCTCCGCCGTGAGGGCAAAGTCGGTACCGTTCATCGCGGCGAGATCAGCAGCCTTGTATTTCCGAATGGTCTGATAGACGATGATCTCGTCCGGCATGCAACCGGTGGAGTAATCTTCTTTTACCGGTTTGCCGTCCAAGTCACACAACGGCATGGTGACTTTTGGCATGGTGCGGTTTGCCCAGATGCGCCAGAAGACTCCATCAGGATAGCGCGGGTCGTTATTCACGGTGATGGGAAGGAAGTCCAACCCTAGAAAGCCTTCGTGTTCCAGTTCCGCGCGCACGGCATCCGTGCAAATCCGCCCCGCCACATCCTCCATATAGCCTATTAGCGGAAGAGGTTTCCTCGGGGGCTTCTCAAACTCATAACGCCAAGCTGCAAGACCGAGTTTGCGATCCCTTTTGAACTCCGCCAAAGATGATATATAAAAAAGGCTGCATTTTCGATGTCCTGCTCATCGAATTCGTAACGGGTATCGACTGTGAAATGACGGAGGTCGTTGGCCGGAACCTGTTTCCGTTGAGTTCTGGATAAGATCGGTGTGAGTCCAAATTCCTCTTTCACAAAGTCAAAGACCTCGGCGAGCTTGTGATGCCCTTCAGGCAGGTTGATGCCAAAATGGGATACCTTGTGATCTGAGGCAGGAACCACGAATTCAGGAAAAGCTTTGATCAGCTTTTCATAGTCATCGCCCCAAAACACAGAGGGATCCGACATGTCACCGGGCCGACGATTTCTAAATGTGAATTGGAGCAGCTTGGTCATAACGACGATGAGCTTTTGACGTTAACACACGAATCCAATCCGAGGCGATGGATTGTTCTCAACTCTGGCGTGTGTGCCCACATGCCATGATGGGCACTGTCGCGATCACATCGTTGCCTCTCCACCGGCTACCCACCCGCCGTGATCTGCACGATCTCGATCACATCGCCATCACTCACCGTGGCCGTTTCAATCTCACGAGGCAGCAGCGCGGCTTGATTCTGCTCCACCACCACCGGCTTTCCGGCCAGACCGACGGCCGCTAGCAGCGACTTCACCGTCTGCGGCGCTTCAAACTCACGCTTCTCTCCGTTCAAAGTGATCTTCATGGGATTAGAAATTCGTTCATCCTTCGCAGTATGCTACGGAGAATGGATCATTCCTTATTCTGATTTCGTCATTGAGCTCTCAGGCCACCATCGTCGCGAGGATCGACGCATCCCAGTCCTTCCAGACGGGATCCAGTCCGCTCCGGCGCAGCATCTCGGCCACGCTTTGCGCCGAACGCTGATCCGCGATGCCGAACTGGCCTTCCGCACGATTCGTCTCGGCCTTCGTCTCCACTTCGACGCGTTTGCCGCGCACGGTGAGATGCAAATCATCGTTCCCCGCGCCTGTATAGCCTCCCGGCTCGGTGTGACTGCCAGCGCTCATCACCGTGATGCCCAGCGGTGCCAGCGCATCGCGCAGCGGCGCGGACTCACGCGTGCTCAAAATGATGCCCACTTCCGGGAACGTGAGGCGAAACGCGCAGATCGTCTGCACCAGCGCCCAATCCGGAAAATCCGTCATCGGCGTGAATCCACCCGCCGCAGGCCGCAAACGCGGAAACGCCACGGTGAAGGTCGATTTCCAGCAGTGTTTATAAAGATGCTCCAAATGCGCCGCCAATCGCAACGCTTCGAGCCGCCAGTCGCTCAGGCCAAACAACGCGCCGATGCCGATGCGGCGAAATCCGCCTGCGTAACCGCGTTCCGGGCACGCCAGCCTCCAGTCGCAGTCTTTCTTCGGCCCCGCCGTGTGCATCTGCTCATACACGACGCGATCATACGTCTCCTGATACACCACGAGACCTTCCGCGCCCGCCTTGACCATGCGCTCATACTCCGGTGCCTCCATCGGCCCGACCTCGATGCCAATCGTCGGCACCAAATCACGCAGCGCCCGGATGCACTCCTCCAGATAACCTTCGCTCACAAAACGCGGATGTTCCCCCGCCACGAGCAGGATGTTCCGAAAGCCCTGCGCCACGAGATGCTTCGCCTCGGCCACGACTTGATCCACTGTCAGCGTCACACGCAGGATCGCGTTGTTGTCCCGCGAGAATCCGCAGTAACTGCAGTTGTTCACGCACTCATTGGAAACATACAACGGCGCAAACAGCCGCATCGTCCGCCCAAAGTTCCGCCGCGTGATGATCTGCGATTCCTTCGCCATCGCCTCGATCTGCGCCGGCCCCTTCGGCTCCAGCAACGCCGCAAACCGCTCCATCAGCGGCGATTTGCGCGCCGGGAGGGCATCAAGCGTGGGGATGAAGGTGGTGGGCATCTTGGCTGCTTTGGATAATCCGCAATCCGGCATCTGCAATGTGCAATACAGCAGGCAGATCAGAGAACAGTTAGCCCAGCCTGATCCGCGAGAGCATTTTGGTCTGCATCAAAGCTCAAGAACCCGTCCACGTCGGTCTCGATGGCAGTCGCCACATGGAACAGGTCCATGCCACGAATGAGCATGTTCAGGCCGTGATTGGCGCTCAGTTCGCAGGCTGTTCGGACGGCGTCACGCCAGTCGAATTCGACATGCGTCCAGTAGCCGAGGCGAACTTCCTGTTCCAGCAAGCGAATCATCCGGCGGGCATCTCCCGCATTCACCAAACCCGCCCGTTCCGCCTGACGCAGTGTGTTGAAGACCTCTACGCGATGCCAGGGAGTCCAGATAAACTCCGAGTCTTCCAACCGGTCGAAAATCCGCACCGCTTTCAAGTGGTGGCGGTCACATCGGCACTTGTAGGCGAGCCACCATGAAGTGTCCGCATAGACCCTCATTTTTTCAGACTTTGGATGAACTTCACACCGTCAAATTTCGGCAAACGACTGTCACCCACCGCACGCTGCTCCGCGAGTGCTCGCGTCATTCGAGGACGCGTGACGACTGCGGGCGGCTTCTTGGTTCTGGCAGGCGCATTCTTCGCTTTCATGGACACAAACTATGTATTCCTGCATGGTAAGCAAGCCTGCAGACTTCACCCGACATACTGCGTGATGAACACCTCGTTCCCCTCCGCATCGCGGAAGACGCCGAGCAAAATCGGCTCACCTTCCCGCTGTTGAGGCGATTGCAGGATTTTCGCACCCGCCTTCGCAATCGTGTCCGCCATCACCAGCACATCCTCGTATTGAAAGCTGAGTCCCGTCGGATTGCGCGAGCCATCGTGACCGCCATGCAATGCGATGATCGCATCGCCGTGACGCAACTCGGTCCAGAACTCGCTCACAAACACTGCTTCGAGGCCGATCACATCGCGGTAAAAAGCCACGGCGCGTTTCATATCGACCGCCATGAGCATGAACTTCACTTTTTCGGGCTTCATGGCGGTGAAGCTGGCCGTATGCGGCAAAACCGCAAGCGCCTCGCTTGGCGGCAGACTGTTTCACGCTACCATCGGCCCATGCTGAAAAACATCCTCATCCTGCTCCTCGCCTCAGCGTTGACGGCGCTGCTTCTTTCGCGCCGGGAGCAGCCACAGCCACCTCCTGTTATCGCACCGCAGGTCATCACGCCTCCCGTCGTCACGCCGACGCCGCCACGCTTTCCGACGATCAATGCACTGCTGAACGAGGCCCGCACCAATCCAGCGCTCGCCGGAGCCGCCATCGGCTTCTGCCTCATCGACTCGAAGGGCGAGGTCGTGATGGAAGACCATGCGCAAACGTCCTTCATCCCCGCCTCCAGCCTCAAAACACTCACCACCGCCACCGCGCTCGAAGTTCTCGGTCCCGACTTCCACTTCACCACCGCGCTCAAATCCACCGCGCCCATCGAGGCAGGTGTCATCCGCGGCGATCTCATCATTGTCGGCGGAGGCGATCCGATGCTGGCGATGGCCGATTTGCAGGCTTGGGCCGATGAATTAAAAAAACGCGGCCTGCGCATGGTCACGGGCCACATCCGTGGCGATGCGCGTCTTTTCCCAGGAAGCCTTTATGGCGACTTCTGGAACTGGGGCGACATCGGCAACGGCTACGGCAGCGGCGTGAGCGGTCTGAACCTCAACCACAACCGCTACACGCTCGCCTTTCGTGCCGGGGAGACGGTAGGCGCGCCAGCCGTGCTGCTCGGCATCAGCACGGAGCTTCCGGGTGTGGCATGGAAGAACGAAGTCATCACCGGTCCTGAAGATTCTGGCGATGGCGTGGTCATTCACGGGGGTGAGAGCACCACGGCGATTCATCTGCGAGGCACTGTGCCGCTCAAAGCCGAAAAATTCCGTGTGAACGGAGCCGTGCCTGATCCAGAGCGGTTCATCACGCATCATTTCACCCAGTTGCTCAGGGCGCAGGGCATTCAAATCGGCGGCGGCAGTCCCAACACCGCTGAACCGAAGCACGAGCTGCTGAAACACGAGTCACCACCCCTGCTTGCCATCATCAAGAGCATCCACGCCTCCTCCGACAATCACGAGACCGAATGCGTCTTCCGCATGCTGGGCGTGAAGGCTGGCAAAGCGCCCGATGCTGTCATCCGCGAACATTGGAAAGCACGCGGCCTCGAATTCATCGGACTCAGGATGGAAGACGGCTGCGGACTGGCCCGTGCGGATTTCATCCGCCCGCTCGATCTCGCGCGACTGCAATTTCTCGCTGGTTCCGGGCCGCAGGGCGCGAACTACAAGGACTCGCTGCTCTCCAAGGACGGCCTGCGCTGGAAAGGCGGCGCGATGTCCGGCGTGCGGACTTACACCGGCTTTGCCAAGACCAAATCCGGTGAGGAGTTCTGCTACGCACTCATGGTGAATCACTACACCGACGGAAAAGTCGTTTCCGAACTCAGCCAGCGCCTGACGGACGCGATGCTGGGCCTTTGAGCCAACCGCCATTTCAGACTTGCCAGGGCGCGAGCCTCCGCCGCATCATGCCGCATGCTTCGTGTTTTCCTTTTTCTCACGCTCTGCGCCGCCACGCATGCCCAGTGGACCACTTCCCGCATCCATGGTTCCCCGGAGCCACCGAAGCCCTTTGTGCCGGAGCATGTCTTCACTCAGATCGCGCTCAATGACGCACTGGAGATGATCGCCATGCCCGGAGCGGGGCGTTTCGCGGCCGTGGAGAAAAATGGCAAAATCTGGACCTTCAAAGACTCGCCGGATGCCGCCTCGAAAGACCTGCTCATCGACCTGAAGCCGGATCATCCCGCCCTGAACTATGCCTATGGCATCGCCTTTCATCCGAAGTGGCGTGAGAACGGGCTCGTGTTTATCACTTACGTCTATGGCGACAAAGTGCCCGATGGCAGCAAGCTCTCGCGTTTCAAGCTCACACAGCAGGAGCCGCCGATGCTTGATCCGAAATCGGAAACCGTGCTGCTCACCTGGCAAAGCGGCGGACATAACGGCGCTTCGATTCAGTTCGGCCCCGACGGCATGCTCTATTGCTCCACCGGCGACGCCACCGCGCCTTCGCCGCCGGATTCGCTGAAGACCGGGCAGGACTTGAGCGACTTTTTATCCTCCATCCTGCGCATCGACGTGGATCACGAGGAAAACGGCAAGGCGTATGCCATCCCGAAGGACAATCCGTTTCTCACGACGCCGGATGCCCGCCCGGAGATCTACGCCTTCGGCTTCCGCAACCCGTGGAAGATCAGCTTCGACCAGAAAGGCCGCCTCTGGTGCGGTGATGTCGGCTGGGAACTCTGGGAGATGATTCATCTCGTGCCGAAGGGTGGCAATCACGGCTGGAGCGCGATGGAAGCCAGCCAGCCCATCATGCCGGAGACGAAAGGCCCGGGCCACATCATCCCGCCCGTGGCCGCCCATCCCCACACCGAGGCCGCCAGCATCACCGGCGGCTATGTTTATCATGGCAGCCGCTTTCCCGAGCTGCGTGACGCCTACATCTACGGCGACTACGAAACCGGCAAAATCTGGGCGCTTTGGCATGATGGGCAAAAAGTCACGCGCCGCGAAGAAATCGCCGACACACCACACAAGATCGTCACCTTCGGTCAAAGCGAGGACGGTGAGCTGTATTGGATGAACTGGGAGAAAGACACGCGCATCTATCGCCTGTCGAAAAATCCCGCCGTCAAGCCGAGCCAGTTCCCGCGCAAGCTGAGTGAAACAGGCCTCTTCACCGACACCGCCGCCCAAACTCCCGCCGCCGGCGTTTTGCCCTTCGAGATCGCTGAGCCGATGTGGCAGGACGGAGCGAAGGCGACGCGATTTGTGGCTTTGCCCGGAGGGAAAAGCATCAAGACAACCACCAGCGGCAATCCGGACAAACCGAACTACAAAGTCGAATGGCCCGCCGAGTCTGTCCTGGCACGCACGATCACATTGGAGAAGAAGATCGAGACTCAGGTGCTCCACTTCGATGGCGAGACATGGAACGGCTATTCCTATCGCTGGAACGACGCGGGCACGGATGCGCAGCTTGTCGCCCCTGACGGCGAGGAGTTCACCATCGACAAACAACCCTGGCGTATCCACGGCCGCGCCGAGTGTGCTCGCTGCCACACGAACTGGGGAGGCTTCACGCTGGGCTTTCAGCCGGATCAACTGGTGAACATCGGCGGCAAGAAAGCATCCGAGGCCGCCGGGCTCTTCGACGGCCCCTTCTTCGAACGTTTGAAGAACCGCCTCGTCTCCAGTCATGATGACAAGGCCGATCTCGAAGCCAAAGCCCGCTCCTGGCTTCACGCCAACTGCGCGCACTGCCACCGCCGCCACGGTGGCGGCAGCGTGCAGCTCATGGTGAACGCGGACCTGCCCACCGCAGAGACGATGATGCTCGATGAAAAGCCGGTGCGCGGTGACCTGGCGCTGGCTGACGCCCGCGTCATCTCTCCCGGCCATCCAGAACAAAGCGTGCTGCTGGCCCGCATCGCCCGCAGTGGAAACGGCCACATGCCGATGATCGGCGCGCGCGAGGTAGATCCTCACGGCTTTCGCGTGTTGTGGGACTGGATCTTGGGAGAGGCGACGACTCGTCGCCCATCCAAAGTCGAATCGCCTTCCGACGCCCTGCTTCTCGCCAATTCAATCGCGAAAAACCAAGCCAAATTTGACCCCGCGCTCGCCAAACACGCGAATCCCGAAATCGCCTGCTACTTCGAGCGCTTCCTGCCGCACGACCAGCGTGTGAAGACCCTCGGCATGAATTTCGACGCCCAAAAACTCCTCGCGGCGAATGGCGATGCGAAGCGCGGCTCCGAACTCGTCAGCATGACCGGCAAAATGGCCGCGTGCCTCGCCTGCCACATCATCAATGGCATCGGCCGTGATTTCGGCCCGGATTTGAGCAAAGTCGGCGCACGGCTCACCCGCGAGCAGATTCTCGAAAGTCTCCACCAGCCCTCGAAAGCCATCGCGAAGGGCTACGAGACGTGGATCGTCACCTTAAAGGATGGCAGCGTGCAAACCGGCTTCGTTGTGAATCCCGGCAACGAGAGCGTGACACTCAAAGTGCCCACCGGGCAGCCGCAGATCTTTGAACGCGCTCAAATCCGCAGTCAGAAAGTCGAGCCCATGTCCCTGATGCCTGAGGGCCTGCTGCAAAGCATGACCGCGCAGGAGGCGGCGGATGTGATCGCGTTTCTGGCAGGTTTGAAATGATCCGCATTTCATGATGCACACCACACCCGTCACCTGCCCGAGCTGTTTCCAGGAATTCGAGGTTCCCGCGCCTTCGTTTGATGAAGCTCCATGCGATGTGGACTATGACTGCGAGGTGTGCTGCCGGCCGCTGCGGATCTTCTTCGATGAGGCGGACGGTGAGATCGTGGGAACGGCCTATGGACTGGGCGCGAGCGGCCCCTTTGGTTGATTTGGTGTCCTGAACTTCTGGCAAGCTCGAAATTGTCCTGCTTTTGAGCCTTCTTTGCGTGTTTTCGCAGAGAATGCATTTGGCTGTTTGCAAAAACAGAAGTTGTCGTTAGGCTCAGAAAATCCCACTGCCAGGAGTCTGGTGGATGGGGATTTAACAAACTGGTTAACACCCACACACACACATGAAAATCGCTATCCTCACCCTCATCGCGGCCTCCGCCGTCCTTAGCTCCTGCCAGCAGACTCCTCCTCCGCCCCCGCCGCCCCCGGTCGTCGGCAAGTAAGTGATCTGCCGCCCAAAGCGGCTGACATCCAACCTTACACCTGATCACTCACATGATCCGTATTGCCACTCTGCTTCTCGCCGCTTCCTCGATGCTTCTCGCATCCTGCGCGACCAAGAAGGCATGTGCGACGTGCGACGCCAAAGCAAAGTCCTCCTGCTGCTCGAAAGACGGCAAGGCCTGCTGCAAGGAAGGTCACAAGCACTAATCTGACGGGAAACTGAATCCACGCCGCCGTTCCCTACCCAACCGGGGGACGGCGGCTTCTTTTTTCACTCAATGCTTGATTCTGGGTCCTTGATTCTGGATGGCATCCCCATTCCGGCACCCGATGTCCAGTAACCAGCATCCAGTATCGAGCAGCCAGCCCTGCCTGCTCGCCCTCGAATCCTCATGCGATGAGACTGCCGCCGCGATCTGCACGCTGGAGGGCGATTTGATCGCAAGCCGGATCGCCTCGCAGGTTGAAATCCACCGTCAATATGGCGGCGTGGTGCCGGAGGTCGCCTCCCGGAATCACATCCTGCATGTGCGCCCGCTCGTGCAGCAGGTTCTGGCCGAAGCAGGGAAAAAGCTCGATGAGATGGCCGCGTTTGCCGCGACAAACGGCCCCGGACTTGTCAGTTCGCTACTCATCGGCACCTCGATGGCAAAAGCGCTCGCCATCGCTGAAGACAAACCCTTTCTCGCCGTGAATCACATGGAGGGGCATCTGCTTTCGCCCTTCATGAATGGAAACGGGCCGGTGCGGCCATGCGTCGCGCTCATCGTCAGCGGTGGCCACACGATGCTCGTCCACGTGCATGGCGTGGGCCGCTATGAACTGCTCGGACGCACGCGTGATGACGCGGCGGGCGAGGCGTTCGATAAAGTCGCCAAAATGATCGGCCTTCCTTACCCTGGAGGCCCCGAAATCGACAAGCTCTCGCGTCAAGGCGATCCGCAAGCCTTCGCATTCCCCCGCAGCTTTCTCGACAGCAGCAGCCTGGAGTTCAGCTTCAGCGGATTGAAGACCGCCGTGCTTTATGAGTTGCCGAAACTGGATCTGAAGAGCGAGCAAACGCTCGCCGATCTCTGCGCCAGCGTGCAGGCGGCGATTGTCGAGGTGCTCGTCGAAAAACTCGTGATCGCCGCGAAACGCAGCCGCGAGACGCTCGTGACCGTCAGCGGCGGCGTGAGCTGCAACCGCGGCCTGCGCGAAGCACTCACCACACGCTGCGCCAAACAAGGCCTGCAACTGCTGCTCGCACGGCCTGATCTTTGCACGGACAATGCCGGCATGATTGCCTTTGCCGCCGTGCAGCGTTTCAACAACGGCCACACCTCGCCGCTGGAGGCCGATGTCGATCCGAACCTCTCCCTCGTCAGCTAAACTCCTCCGCTCATGCGCCCGCTCATTTTTCTCTTTTGCGCATCCATGTCACTTCACGCCGGGGACTGGCCGCAGTTCCTCGGCCCGCAGCGCAACTGCGCCGCGCAGGACGAAGCCGCCGTCACCGCTGCCACCGAGCCGGAAATCCTCTGGAGCCGTAAACTCGGCAGCGGACACGCTGGCCCGGTCGTCACAAAAGGACGAGTGATCGTGTTCCATCGCCAGGGAGCCGACATGGTCACCGAGGCGCTTGATACGGCCGATGGAAAACCACTCTGGAAACAGTCCTACCCCGCCACCTACCGCGACAGTTTCGGCTTCGACAACGGCCCGCGAGCCGTGCCGTGCATCGCCGATGGAAAAATCATCACCCACGGTCCGGAAGGCATCGTGCAGGCGCTCGACTTTGAATCGGGAAAGTTGCTCTGGGACTACGACACCGTCGCCGAACTCGAATCGCCGCAAGGATATTTCGGCCGTGCCTGCTCTCCGCTCGTCACGGATGGCAAAGTGCTGCTCAATGTCGGCGGCAAGGGCGGTGCGGGCATCATCGCGCTCGATTTGCAGACCGGGAAACTGCTGTGGATGACATCGAATGATGAAGCCAGCTACTCATCGCCCATTCTCGTGCCCGGCAGCCCGAAAACTAGCGCGTTCTTCACCCGCTCTGGAGTAGTGCTGGTGCGAAACAACGACGGCAGGCTTCTGGCCGAAGATTTCTTCCGCGCCGAGATCGACGCGTCCGTGAACGCCGCCGCTCCCGTGCCGTGTGGCGATGGAAAACTGCTCTTTTCCGCCGCCTACGACGTCGGCGCTGGCCTCTGGCAATGGAACAAGACCGAAGGCAAGCTGACCAACCTGTGGAAGAAGCTCGACACGCTCGACTGCCACTACACCACGCCCGTTTATCAGGACGGACACGTCTATGGCCTGCATGGCCGCCAGGAGAGCGGCATGACACTACGCTGCATCGCCGTGGCCGATGGCAAAGTCGCCTGGGAAGCCTCGGATCGCATTCAGGGCGGCACCCTGCTTCTCGTCGGCGACAAACTGCTCCTGCACACCGAGTCTGGTGAGTTGTGGATCTTCAAGGCCACGCCTGAGAAATTTGATCTTCTCCGCAGTTCCCAGATCACCCGCGCCGGCCATCGCAGCCACGCCGCGTTTTCCAACGGACTGCTGTTTGCCCGCGATGCGGAGAAGATGGTCGTGGTGCGCGTGAAATGAGGCCGGCCTCATGGCGGAGCACCGCTGATCTGGTCTCGCAACTTTAGCAGCGCTGGCATCTGGTCCTTGGAGGCACGCTCCATGGCGAAAGACAGCACTTCCGCCGCCTCGGCATCGAGTTTGAATTCCTCATGCATGATTTTCGCCGCCCACCCGGCATACTCGGCCAGCGTGTCACGACTATAGAGCTTTTCATCGGCCTCACGAAGTCTCTGGAAAGTCAGTTTGGCCAGGAAAGCGACTCTTTCGGCCGGAGGCGGTGGGACCGGAGGCCCTGTGGGCCTTCGCAAAAATAACCGCGCCAATGATAGCGGCTCCAGCGGGTGCCATGGCGCTTGATCGGCACACTCACGGATGGTCGCCGAGTCCGTTTGCGCCCGCATGAGCCAGCGACCCACCGCCACACGCACCGGTTCCTGTGTCCAAGGTGATGTAGTCCGTTCCTCCGGCAACATGCATGCCCAACGCACGATCTGCTGCTGCCAGGCATGCTCTGTTGTTGGCGCGGACAGTGCAAACTGCCGCATCATCCGCCCATCTGCCTCCAGCCCGGAGGCGGAGACCGGAACCGACCGGCCGGAATCATCAAAACTCAGGCCAGCCAAGAAACGCAGCATGGCGTGCCATGCGGTACAAGGATGCCCGCCGGACGGAGTAAACCATGACCAGTCTAGAAGACGCAACACACCGTCATTGCCAGCAACTGCTACCCAGCGGCCGTCCGCGCCTAGTTGCACGGCAAGGGCCTGTTCCTTAAGCTGGCAGACAAGCAGTTCCCCCGGTGAATTCACCTCCCTTGTGCGAACGGTGCCGTCCGTGGCAGATGCCAGTAGCCAATGCCCATCCGCACTAAAGCAAGCATCACTTGGAAAACCGGGGGCGAAGCCTCTTAATGACTTCAATCCAGAGTCGAAGGCAAACATTTCACTCCGTTCTCGAACATCCAACCCGGCCATTATCACTTTGGCACCATTAGCTAATCCAATTGCCAGCCGGTCACTAATGGGATTGGCCACAAAGCAACGGCTGGCATTGATCTGGGACGATACACCCAGTTCTCGACCCGTTGCCATGTCAATATGGAAGACCTTGCCCTCTTGAAGTGCTAACAAGCTCTTTGAAGAATCTCCGACGGACAGCTTGTGAAGCGTGCCAGCAGGACGCTTCCAGATGAGCTTCTTTCGGGTGTCAACCTCTGCCAGCGTCACTTCAAGACCATCCCCTCCAATCGCGATTAACTTGCCGTCGTGCCCAAAGTCCAGGCTGCGAACGGCACCTTGGGTGATGATTTGATTCCGAGACTTCCCTGAATTCACATCCAAGATTTGCACGCCGCCATTCAAACAGCCAACTGCCACAGTTTGGCCGTCGGGACTGAGTTCCAGTGCAGTGACACCCGACGCTGGCCTGTGGTGAAGAATTTCGCGTTCCGTCTCGATATCGAGCACCCTTGCCTCCACCCCCGGTTTGTTGTTGTAGAAGCTGAACACCCCCGCCCGCTGCTTTTCGGCACTGAATGTGAACTGCGGATTGATCTCGGGCACTTCAAACCGATGTGATGCCAGCCGCGAAGCCGGCTCCAAAATGTGGATATTGCTCTCTTTATCAGTCTCCGGGGCGATGAAGTCGGCAAAGCTCAACCATCGACCATCAGGACTGAAACTTACGCTGAATGGCCAGCGCAGGGAGTGAATGGCATCAACCTCTTCCCCTGTGTCCATGTCGAACAAGCGAACCATCTTGTCACGGCTGCCAACGGCCAGCTGGCGGGCATCAGGACTAAAGCTGACCCCATCTGCCATTTCACCAAGATTGAACCGCCAGATCTCCTTTCCGGAGGCAGCATCAAATACACGCGCGGTGCGGTCCCAACTTGCAGCAGCCACCAGCCTTCCGTCAGCGGAGCAAACAATCTGGACAATCCGGTTTTCGAACTTCGCCTGCCACTCCACGATGCCACTACCGGCAGCGAAGCGGCTCAAATTTCCTTCAACCATGCCGACAAAGCATGAACGGCCGTCTGGGCTGAATTGAAATGAGGACGTAGATTGAGAGATCGGCGGACGGCAGATTTCCCTCCCGTCACGTGCGTCAAACACGCAAGTGGTCGCATGATCCCCGGCGGCTGCAAGCAGAACGCTGTCCATGCTAAATTGCAGCGCATAGACCGGGCCGCCAAAAACACCGGACCAGACCTTCTTGCCAGCCGTGGCATCCATGACATGGATTTGTCCATCTTGGGTTCCACAGGCCAGCAACTGGCCATTAGGGCTGAAAACCACGCGTGTGATCCGGTTTCCGACCATCAAATTCCACACCTCTCTGCCCGACGGCGCTTCAACAACACGCACGGCACCATCATCGCCTGCAAAAGCAAACCGACCACCATCAGGACTAAAATCGACAGTATGGACTGCTGGCTCACGCAAACCGGAGTCCCAAACCACTTCCCCTGAACCAGGCTGGATGATCAAAGCACGACCATCAGAGGTGCCGACACCAATCCAGCGGCTGTCCGGACTGAAGACATGACGCAATGGAAAACGCGTCAATGGCGTGACCGCCCGGGTGCGCCACAACTGCCCCCCCTGGCTGGTGAGCGCCTGGGTAGCGCTGAAAGCCAGCGCCAGTTTGTTTTCCGGCTTGTAGCGCAGCGCACGCTCGAGCAAGGCCACGCTCTCGGCGTGGCGCTTTTCCTTGGTGGCGCGCAGCGCGGCCTCGTGATCACCACGACTCGCTGTCCAGAGCAAAGCCTCCTGCTTGTCACGCTCCTCCCTCACGACCTTTTCCGCACGCCTCGCGCGCACCGCCTGCCAGGTGCTCACGGCGATGCCGGCCAGCAGCAGCGCGAGCATCGCGGCCGCTGATCCGACAGCCAGTCGGTTGCGCTGGACAAGTTTGCGGAAGCGATAGAGCGCACTGGGCGGGCCGGCTTCGACGGGTTCGTTGTTGAGATGGCGTTCCAGATCCTCGGCGAAGGCGGCGGCGCTGCCGTAGCGGCGTTCGCGCTCCTTCTCCAGCGCCTTCAGCGTGATCCAGTCGAGATCGCCGCGCAGCGAGCGTGTGAGCTTCGACGGTTCGGTCTGCCGTGCCGTGCAGGTCTGCGTGACAGCGTCCGTGACCCGCGTCAGGCGGCTGCTGGGGCGCTTTGGCTCCGCCTCACGCACCAGCCGCAGCACTTCATCCAATGCCGCCTTGCGCAGTGACTCGCGTGCGAGCGGCGTGTCGCCGGTGAGCAATTCAAACAGGATGACGCCGAGTGTGTAGATATCGCTGCGCGTGTCGAGATCCTGCGTGGCCCCGGCTTGCTCGGGACTCATGTATTGTGGCGTACCGATGACGACTCCGGCCTGCGTTTGCAGCAGGCTGACCTGCAAGGCCGCCTCCGGTGAAGTGCCCAGTGCTTTGGCGATGCCGAAGTCGATGACCTTGGGCACGGGCTTGCCGTCCACCTCCATGACAAGGATATTGGTGGGCTTCAGATCGCGATGCAGGATGGCCTTCTGATGCGCGTGCTGCACGGCCCGGCACACGGGAATGAACAGTTCCAGGCGCTGGCGGATGGTGAACTGGTGCGCGTCGCAGTATTCCGTGATGGGCAAGCCTTTAACCAACTCCATCACGAAAAAGGGACGCCCGCTTTCGGTGGTGCCAGCGTCGAGCACTCCGGCGATGTTCGGGTGATCCATCAAGGCGAGCGCCTGTCGCTCTGCCTCAAAGCGGGCGATGATCTCCTTCGAGTCCATGCCGGCCTTGATGACCTTGAGCGCCACCTCGCGGCGAATCGGCTCGCTCTGCTCCGCACGCCACACGGTGCCGAATCCGCCTTCCCCCAGGATTTCGATGAGCTTGTAGCGTCCGAGCATGTCGCCGGGCTGTTCCAGTCCCACCGGCAGGAATGCGCGCATATCCACTCGCATGGTGGCATCCAGGTCGGCGGGCGCGGTGAGTTCTTGGGAAGAATCAGATGTCATTGGGGAACGATTGACTCTAGATCACCCGGAGACGCTGAGGCCAGCGCATTTTCCGCGTCCTGTCGGCATGGAAGCAACCGCTGGCATGATTCCGCTCCGCGTCTAGTCTGCGGATCATGGCGCAGATCGGCAAACACAACTCACTCACCGTCCTTCACAGCACGGCGCATGGCGTTTATCTGGACGGTGGCGAGCATGGCGAGATCCTGCTGCCCAATCGTTACATCCCCAAAGGCACGAGCATCGGCGATGCGCTGGAGGTTTTCGTTTATCGTGATTCCGAGGACCGGCTGGTGGCGACGACGGAGAAGCCTTTCGCCACTGTGGGCGAGTTTGCCACGCTGGAAGTTGTCAGTGTGAACCGCAACATCGGCGCTTTCCTGAACTGGGGCCTGCTGAAGGATCTGCTGCTGCCGTTTCGCGAGCAGGCTGAGCCGGTGCGTGTGGGTGACAAGGTCGTCGCCTACATCCTGGTGGATGAAAAAACGGACCGGATCATCGCCACAACGCGGTTGAACCGTCATTTGAGCCGTGAGAGGCCGGCCTTTCGTCTGCAGCAGCCGGTTTCGTTGCTCATCACCGCCCGAACGCCGCTGGGATACAATGCGATCATCGAGGGAACGCATCTTGGACTGCTCTACCACTCGAATGTGGGCGCGCCGTTGCAAGTCGGACAGCAGGTGAAGGGCTTCATCGCCGCGGTGCATCCCGGCGGCAAGATCGACCTCAGCCTCGATGCTTCAGGCTACCAGCGCGTCGAGTCGTTGACGGACCGCATTCTGGAAGCGCTCAAAAACAATGGCGGACGGCTCGATTTCGACGACGACACACCGCCGGAACGAATACGCAGCGCGTTCGACGCGAGCAAGAAAGCCTTCAAACAGGCTCTCGGCGCACTGTACAAGCAGCGCCGCATCCGCTTCACGAATCCGGGCATTGAAACCTTGGACATTCGCGAAGCGAAGGAGGGCGATTGGAAGCCTTCCGCACAAAGCGGAAGATGATCACGGCAGCGGAAACCGCTGATTCGCCGCGCTGACCTCTTTGCGAATCTCAGCCAAGACGGCGTCGTTTTCGCGGTTGGTGAGCGCACGGTCGATCCAGGCGGCGATTTGGGTCATCTCGGCTTCTTTCATGCCGCGAGTGGTGACGGCGGGAGTGCCGATGCGGATGCCGCCGCCGAGAGTGATCTTCTCGGTATCGAAGGGGATGCCGTTTTTGTTCACGGTGATGGCGGCTTTGTCGAGGGTCTCGCTGGCGATTTTGCCGTTGAGGCCTTTCGGACGCAGATCGACGAGCATGAGGTGGTTATCCGTGCCGCCGCTGGTGATGCGGTAGCCGAGCGCCATGAGCGCGGCGGCGAGAGCCTGGGCGTTTTTCACGACCTGCTGCGTGTAGGTTTTGAAGTCAGGCTTGAGGCATTCGCCGAAGCAGACGGCCTTGGCGGCGATGACGTGCATGAGCGGGCCGCCCTGCACGCCGGGGAAGACTTGGCTCTGGATCTTTTTGAAGAGGTCCTCGTGGTTGGTGAGGATCATGCCGCCACGAGGGCCGCGGAGGCTCTTGTGCGTGGTGGTGGTGACGAAGTCGGCGTATTCCATCGGCGAGGGATGGGCACCACCAGCGACGAGGCCAGCGATGTGGGCCATATCGACGAAAAGATAAGCGCCGACGCTCTTGGCGATCTCGCTCATCTTTTTGAAGTCGATGATGCGCGGATACGCGGAGGCACCGGCGGTGATCATCTTCGGCTTCTCACGCAGGGCGACTTCGGCGAGTTCGTCGTAGTTGATGCGTTCGTCGTCGGCGCTGACGCCGTATTGGCAGAACTGGTAGAAGCGGCCGCTGAAGTTGGCAGGATTGCCGTGGGTCAAATGGCCGCCGTGGGCGAGATTCATGCCGAGCACTTTGTCGCCGGGCTGCAGCACGCTGAAATAGACGGCGGCATTGGCCTGCGAGCCGGAATGCGGCTGCACGTTGGCGAATTTCGCGCCGAAAAGCTCGCAGGCGCGGTCGATGGCGAGCTGCTCGACCTTGTCCACTTCCTCGCAGCCACCATACCAGCGTTTGCCGGGGTAACCTTCGGCGTATTTGTTCGTGAGGCAGCTACCTTGAGCGGCCATCACGGCGCGGCTGGTGAAGTTTTCGCTCGCGATGAGCTCGATGTGGTCCTGCTGACGATGCTGCTCACCCTGGATGATGTGGGCGACGGCGGGATCGGCGGAGGCGAGGATGCTGAGGGGGTGGGCTTGGGTGTTCATTTTATCGACGCGGCGGCCATGACGGCCTCCAGCAAAGGGGGTGGCGAGCCAGGCGTCCGCGATGGCTTTCGCGGTGGCTTCGGGCGTGGTTTTGCCGGCGAGGCAAAGAATGTTCGAGGCGTTGTGCTCGCGGGTGATTTTGGCGGTCTCGACATCGTGCACAAGGGAGGCCTGGATGCCGGCGTGGCGATTCGCGGCGATGCTGACGCCGATGCCGGTGGTGCAAACGAGGATGCCTGCATCGGCGCGGCCGTCCAAAACACTCTCGCTGACCATTTCCGCGAAGTCCGGGTAGTCCACGCTGTCCATCGTGTGCGTGCCGACGTCCTCGACTTCAAAACCCGCCGCCTTCAGATGCGCCGCTACGGCGTTTTTGAGCACGAGGCCGCCGTGGTCGGAACCGATGGCGAGGGTGCGGGGGAGTGTGAACATGGGAATGACGAAATCAGAATAAGGAATGACGAATAAACGATGAATGAACCGTGTTCAGATGCAGAGCCGAAGGCATGCCTGCAACCGGACAGTTCCGGGTATTCGAGATTGGAGCCTGATTCTTCATTCTCTGATTAATGGTTTCATCATTCTTTATGCGTCTGCTCGATGTAGGCGAGCAGGCTGGGAAGCATTTTTTCCAAATCTCTCAACGTCTCCTCATAGGCGGAGCGCCCCTGACCGAAGGGGTCGGACACGTCCCGGCCACGCAGCGTGTCATCGGCGGCAAATTCGGAAACGAGATAAATTTTGTCCGCGTGATCTGGAAAGGCCTCCTCCATGGCCGAGATGTGATGGCCGGACATGGCGAAGACATGCGTCGCGGCGGCAAGCATGTCCGCACTGAGCATCCGGCTGGCGAAATCATCGCGGAAGAGGCCTTTTTCACGCAAAATGGCAGACGTGTGCTTGCTGGCGGGCATGCCGGGCGCGGCGGCGACACCGGCGCTGGCCACCTCGTAGTCGGAACGGTCCTTCACGAGATCACGAAACAGCGCCTCTGCCATGGGACTGCGGCAGGTGTTTCCGGTGCAGACAAAGAGGACGCGTTTCAAGGGGCGGGCAGTGTGGCAGGACGGGCGGCCTTGTCAAAGCATGAGCCGGTGAATGCAGGAAAGATGTTTTCATGGAACATCGCGCTTGCCAAACGGGTGACTCATGGGTTTTGCTTGAGCCTGTTGATTTTTCAAGCGCTCGAACAGGGATGGCAGAACGATACAAAATTTATGAAAAGCTCGGCGCGGGCGGCGTCGGGGCCGTCTTCCGTGCGTACGACAGCCAACTCAAACGCTGGGTGGCTGTAAAGCGATTGTTGAGCGCCAACGAAGCCAACGCCGATAAAGATGTCGCCACCGAGCTGCGCCGTGAGGCCGATGCGCTCGCCTCCATGCGCAATCCGAACATCGTCACCATTTTCGACGTGGCTAGCGATGAGGAAGGCCTGTTCATGGTGATGGAGCTACTGCAGGGCGAGGATCTGGCGGACGTCGTCGGCCGCGGTCCCCTGCCCTACGACGACTTCAAGGAGCTCGCCTCACAAACGCTCGAGGGCCTGCTCGCCGCGCACCAGCACCACATCCTGCATCGCGACATCAAGCCGGAGAACATCAAGGTGGAGCGCCTTCCCGGCGGACGCATGCAGTCGAAGATCATCGACTTCGGCCTGGCGCGCTCCGGTTTGCGCGCGCGCAAGCAGACGGAGGACCAGGAAGGCACGGTGATGGGCTCCATCTACTACATGGCCCCCGAGCAGCTCACCCGCGAACCGGTGGATGAACGCACGGACCTTTATTCCCTGGGCTGTGTGTTTTACGAGGCTCTGTCCGGGAAAAAAGCCTTCGATGGCGAATCCATGGCGGATGTGATCGACAAGCACATCAACCACGAGGTCACGCCGCTGCATGTCATCGCTCCGCATGTGCCGCAGTGGCTCGGAGCGTGGTGTGCGCGCCTGATGGCGCAGAAGCCTGAGGACCGCCCGGCGAACGCGCAGCAGGCCATCGAAGAGTTCCGCGCCTGGGAGAAAATGCCCACGATGGTTCCTTACGGCCCGTGGATGGGCATGTACGCACCGCCGCCGGTTTACATGCCGCCCGGGCAGCCCGCGTACGCCCCGCCGGGGACAGGCACGGTTCCGCTCACAGGCTACTACCCGCCTGCTCAGCAGCCAGGCACAGGAGCGGTGCCGGTGGTCGCCGAGGCCGTGCCCGTGGAAATCATTCCAGAAGCCCGGCCGGTCGTCGAAACCGCTGCGATCACCTCCCCTCTGGCTCCCGCGCCCCGCAGGCCGGGCACCGGACGTGCCACCACGCAGCCACGCCAGCCGTCCGGCATTCAGCCATCCCCCGGTGGTGCCCCGGCATTGAGCAAGCAGCCTTTGCCCGTCAAAAAAATCGCGATCATTGGTGGTGCTGTTGTGCTGTTGGGGATTGGCGGTTGTTTCTTCTTTGGCGGAAGCTCGAGTGGCGCGAAAAATCGCGGAGGGAATACCTCCGTGCTTTCCAATATCGGCATTTCTTCGGCCCCACCGAAAGTCACCTTCCAGCTCCCGCAGGACCGTTCCTACCCGCCAGCCGATCGTGGCATCTCCCTGTTCTATGTTGGCAACACCGGCATCCTGACCAATCGCAAGGGCGGCGACGGCAAGCCCGCCCAGGCCAACAACAACGAGGTGGTCGTCGAATGGCACGACATTTCCGAACGCGGCGGCGACAACATCCTGCGCAGCTTCCAAAACAGCGCGGATCATGCCCCCAAACGTGTGGAGTGGCCGCAGTCCGCCGGAGGAACGCCGAAAACCGGCCGCTCGGTGCTTGATTTCCGTCCGCGCGGCGGGAAGCCCTGCGCGCTCGTGCTGGACACGCCCGGCAAGGAAGATGTGAACATGCCCTTCGGCGGCAACAACCTGCCGGGAAACGACAAGGGGCTGACTGTCGTCGTTGCCTTTCAGGCGGACGCCTCACGACTGCCCACGAAGGTGCTCACCCTCGACGGGGATGACGGCTCCAGCGTGTCCCTCAGCGTGGACACCGGGAAAAACCTCATCGCAAAGGCTGAACACCAGAGCTCCAACGCCACGCTGACCTCCAAGGATGTGAACGGCACCCTCCCATGCCTCGCATTCATCACCTGGAACGCGGCCACCCAGGCCGTTGAGTTGCGGGTTCGTGACGCCGCCGGCAAAGCATTCACCTCCACGGGTGGCAAGGCCTCGCCACCGGGCAAACCGCTCAATCTCCTGCAAATCGGCCGCGTGAAAAACGACGCGGGAGCCAATGCCGGCGCCGCGGACCAGTTCAGCGGTTTCCTGGCCGAGCTGTTTGTTTACTCGGTTGTTCTGAAACCGGATCAACTCCAGCTCATCGACGGACGCGTGCGGGACTACTACTTCCAGGCCTCCGCGCCATCGCCGTTGAAAGAACGGCTCAAAACAAAGCTGGCGTGGATCGAGCCGCGCGGTTCCTGGAAGCTCGGCGCCAGCCACAAAAAGGAGGACTGCGCCAAAGCCACCGATGGGAACACCGCCTCGCGTTGGACCACCGGCAGCTCCATGAAAGGCGGAGAATGGTTCAGCATCGAGCTGCCTGCGGACGAAAACATCGCCGGGGTCGCGCTCGACACCCAGTCGAACAACCAGGACTACCCCCGCAAATACAAGGTCGAGGTGTCCTCCGATGGCACCCAGTGGAACGCCGCTGCCGAGGGAAATGGCGGCCAGGTGACCGAGATCATTTTCAAAGCGCCGCAGAAAGGACGCTTTGTGCGCATCACCCAAAGTGGCAGCGCTGGCAATCACTGGGGCATCAGCGAGCTGGCTCTTTTCAAAAAGTGACCCAAGCGACGTTACGCCGCGCTCATCGCCGCGCACAGGGCGCCGCGTAAAATCTGAGCAACTTCCTCTGCCAGGCCCTCAGGAGCGGCCACGGCGGCATGCACCACTCCAGATGAAGTCTCGCATGGGATCACGGTGAGCACATGCCCCGAGGCCAGGGGCTGGCGCATGACCGGCGGTGGTGAGCAGGCGGCGGATGCGCCGGCACGGGTGGCGGCCCCCCAGGCCATCATCGTGGAAAGCACCAACCCCGCCTTCGCCTCCCCGCCCCAGAGCACCTCTCCGTCATCGCTCATCACCAGCACATGACCGCCATTCTCCTTCAAAACATCCCGGGCCCAACCGGCAAAGGCCGCCAGACGCGCATTCTGCGGTCCTCGCGGGATTTCGAATGAAGGAAAACTCTGCGGGCCACTCATGCTTGCGCTGGTCGTTTCCGCCAGAGGTGAAGGAACGTCCGCCATCTTGGGGCGGGCGTCAGCGCTTTGGCCATTCAAGACAGTGTTCGCGGACTCCACAGGCGCTTCTGTTTTCAGCGATGGCTCGAGCGTTCGTGTCAGAATGCCCGCCTCAGTCGCCCGCTGGCGTATCGCGCGAAGCTTGTCACGGATGCGGCTGAGCGGCAGCGCGGCGGCTGGATTGTGCAGCGCGTGAGCGTGAGAATCATGCCCGGCCTCATCGTCAGAAGCACTCTGTTCTTCTTCGATCGCCGGCAAGTGATCGTGCTCCGTCTGCAGCTCGGAAGAATGGGAGATCTCAGACTCGTTCTCCCCCCGCTCGTCAGCAAGGTCGTCATCCGCGCTGAATGACGCAAAACCATGGGCGGTCTCTGCTGTGAAAGCTTCCGCCGGCGCTGTTTCGATCTCCACGACCGGTGATGAGGTGGCTGCGCGATCATCGTGCGGCGCGATCTGCTCCACCAGCGCCTTCAGCCTGTCCGCGTCAATCCAGGAGACTTGCATGGCCTTGCTCCTTCTCTCGTTCTTTTGCCAGTCCCGTGCGCTGCTCCAGTTCGGCGGCGATCTGGTCGAAAATCAGCGCCTCCGGGGGCGGATTGCGCTTCGTCAACGCCACGGGCACTCCGAGCGCGCTGGCTTCGAGAAACGAAGCCAGCCGCGGAATGCTCTGCTGGAACATCAGATTCGCCGGCAGCATCTCCCGCAGCTCACGCGCCACTTTCAGGCTCATCTCCTGCTCCCGCATGACCATCGTCAGCAAAATGCCCGCCACGCGCACGCCCGCGCCCTCCGCTCGGAAACGCGCCAGCGTCTCCAGCAGATGCGGTACGCTGCGGATCGCCAGAGGCTCCGCCTGCTGCGGCAGAATCACAAAATCACAGGCCTTCACCACCGCTTCCGTCGTGCTGCTCATCCCCGCCGCCGTGTCCATCAGCACGATGTCCGCGCCGCGCAGTTCCGCGCCGCGCAGCAGGTCAGCCAGCCGTGCCGGCACCTCGTGCGCGGGCCAGCCCTGCCGGGCGCAGGCATCATACTGGCCTGCGGGAATGATCTCCAGCTCCGGTAGCCGCGTCGGCACCACGATCTTGCCCAAATCCCCGCCACGGACCAGAAACTCATGAAAACCCTCCCGTGCCTTCGCGCTCTTCGCCAGGGAAAGGCCAACGCCGCCCTGCGGATCAGTGTCAATCAAGAGCACCCGCCATCCACGCCTTGCCAGCGAGTAGGCAAGGTTGATGCACAACGTGGTTTTCCCCACGCCTCCCTTCTGGCTGGCCGTTGCAATCGCGATCACGCGCCGATGCTAGGGTGTGTTTGCCGCTTGGCAAGGATGTTGCACAAATGATACGCCGACGTTAGATCAGTGCGCTAAAGCTCGCGCTATTCATGAAACGGCACCTGATTATTTGTATTTCCCTCGGGCTGCACTGTGTCTCTTGTGAAAAACATGAGGCCTTGAATAAGGAAGCCTCCATGCTGGATGCCACCCTGTTCGATGAGCAGGCCCGCATCACGCAGCTCGATAAACACATTGTCGAATTGGGTGGCCGGGAAGCTGGCGAACAGCTTCGTCTGCAGTTGGAGATGTTGCGCTCCCGGACCACTGGCATCGAGAAGCAGAATGACATCCGTGCAAAAAAGTGGGCTGAAATCGAGGCGGAGTTCGTAAAGCTCAAACCCGCAGCAGAAGCATTCAAATCATCGCATTCGCAGTAACCACTCAACAATACCCGCACGATGCTTGAATTTCGCCTTGGGTCCCTTTTGCTTAAGTTGCTCTTGTTTCTAGCCCTAGCTCTTGGCGGCTACGAGTATTTCATCCGCATGGATGAATTGAAGGCGGAAATCGCCAAGAAAAAGAATCAAATCCAGGAATTGCAAGAGACCGCGAACGCCAGAAGCGCGGAATATCAGGAACTGGCGCGGGTCAAAAGCCAGATCTCCGATCTTCTCAAGCGTGAGACTGTAGCTCTTCAACAAAGGGACATGATTGATCAAAAAGAGCGCCGGCTCACCGGAGAGATCAAATATCTTTCCCAAACAATACCCACTGTAGTGGAAAAAGCCCGCGCTGCCGCGATCGGGACAACCATTAAGGTACTGAAGCTGGAAAGCCGCTCCGCGCTGCTTAATGCGAAAATCATGAGGATTGAGGACAACTCGGTCACCTTCATGCATGAGGAAGGCGTGGCAAATTTCAAAGTGTACACTGAGGAACTGCCACGCGATTTTACTGACAAATACGATCTCGGGCCAAAGAGCATTTCAAAAGGGCTAGAGTTGCTGAGTGACGAGTTATCGGCGGCACAACAGGAGCGCTAATGCTCGCCAAGTCGGAAGGAGGCACGTGAAAAAGATTGACCACGCCCGACTTGTCGCAATCGTCGTTGAGGTTAAATTTTTAAGTTGTTACTAGTGCGTGATTACCAACGCTTATCAACACAGTGTCACATTTCACTTGGAAAATCGTTAACATCTAAACATTGAAACCACTATGAAAAGATTGATTCACACAACTCTTTTGGGCTTGATGTTGATCCCGTGTCTAGCGAAGGCTGATTCATCGGAGGCCGCAGGGCGCTTGTTCGCTGAAAAACAAGAACGGCAAACTTTTTTGAAAAACGTTGGGATGGCCATGGCACAAGATGTGGCTCCACAAGTTATTGCCGAAGCAAAACTCTTTTATGGTCTATCGAACGGTGACACCGACTATCTCCGTCAAAACTTGGCTTTATTCGAAAAAGTAGCGCGGTCCCTCGACGCGAGTCGGACCATCAAATTCAAGACTGTAGATGAATGGAATGAGAAAATTAACTTCGTGAAAGAGTTGGCGGAATCCCCACAGCCAAATACAACTACGACGCCCTCTGGAGAGGATTCGAAAGCTGAACTTCTGAGGCTTCAGCAGCAACTCGAAGAGAAAACCCGGCAACTCGAGCAGCTACAGGCAAATGCGAATCAGGCTGCGTCTCAAGAGTACAATGTGCCAATTGTAAGCGACGATCCGAGTCTAGGAAACCCCGCACTCCGGTCTCAAGTCACTCGGGAGTCGTTGGGAAAGGTGTTTATCCCGGGGAAAGGCTGGCTTTCTGTCGGTCCGAATGGGCCAATTGATGCTGGTCAAAAACAGGTGGTTTCTCGAGTTCGCACACATGCCGAAGTCCGAACCAGAGAGCTAGCTAAAGCTGCTTCAGCTGCAGGAATGACGCCCGCAGAGTATTCGAATATGCTTCAAAGACAGCAGGCATCCCGGAATTTGAATAGCCTGACCAATGAGATCTCAAGACTAAACAGTCAGATTTCTGCCCTCCGCAAATATTAAAGTTTCCGCATGTTAGCTGTGCTTTTTTGTGCAGCTCGATTATAGGACCTGCGCTAGAGCAGGTAATCACTCCCCGCCTGCAACCGTCGGATTCAGCGGCGTGTAGTGCTCCAGGTAGCCGATCATCATTTCGTCGTAGGTCTGCTGGCCCCAGCGGACATTTTTGGTGGGATCAGGATTCGCTGGGTTTTCAGAGCTGTTGTCGAAGACGGCGGTGATTTTGAGGGTGGTGCCGCGTGGGAGGAAGCGGGGCATGGCGTAGTCGTAGCGAAGCTGCCAGTTGAAGTCGTAGCGGGGGATGTCGAGCAACGTTTCGGTTTTGCCATCGGGTGAGACGGCCTCGAATTTGAAGGCTTTGCCGCGTACATGCATGTGGGCCATCCAGGCCATCGCATTGATGTCCGTGGGCAGTTTGCGCTGGGCGGTTTCGATGTGGTTCGCGGCTCCGGCCGGGATGTTGATGCGCGCGTTCGGCAGTGCGGTGGTGTGGACGACGTATTTAGGCGGCTCTTTGGAGAAAAGCAGGCCCATGCGCATGGTGTCCTGCACGGCTTTGCCGCTTGGCGTGTAGTGAATCTGGAAGCTCACCGTTGCTCCGGCGGGCAGTTTGCGGGCAAAGCCTTCGGGATAGATCTGTTTCGTGTTTCCGGGCACATAAGCGGCCCAGTAGCCTTCGCTACCCTCCTCGCCGCCACCGCGCACCTTGCGGCCTTTTTCAAAGACGGTGACGATGACGTGATGCACCACCTGCCGCTCCGTGGGCAGAATTTCGTAGCCGCGCACCCAGCGGTCTTCGGCGAAGTCAGTCGTCACCGTGACGTGCTGGTAAGGCATGGTGCCCTCGGCCTTGATCGAAATCGCTCTTGATGAAGCGATAATGGCGTCCGGTTTGCCAATGCTCCACTCGCTGGGGAACTGGCGCGGCTTCGGCGCGTCGGCCAAATCGCCCTTAGGACGATCCGAGGCCAGCCAGGCGAGTAATTCGGCGCGATCTCGTTCGGAAAGCGAGCGATCATTCGCCCACGGCGAGTGCATCTGGCCTTCCAAGGCGGCGGCGAACCACGGCGGCATCGCCCCACGCTCCACCTGCTTGCGAATCATGCCCGCGTGCTCGATCACCGTGTCGTAAGAATCGAGTGCAAACGGCCCCACGCCGCCGCTGTGATGGCACTCCACGCAGTTGGCCTGCATGATGCGGGCGATGTCGCGATGATAGGTGACACTGCTCGCGACGGTGTTTTTTTCCGGAAGATCGAGCGCACAGCCCGGTGCGCTCGTCGCGGCGATTTCCGAAGGCTTGCCGCTCAGCATCGCGGTCACGGCATCACGCAGGTAATGATGCGCAGGCTGCTCTTTGGCGTAGCCAAGACCGTATTGGTCATTCAACGCACCGCGATAGACGAGCGTTCGCGTCGCATCGAGCAGGAAGACCTCCGTGGTCGTTGTTGCGGCCAGCGTCTGCGCCAGTTTCGCCTCGGCATCGAGCGCCACGGCGGATTTCAAGCCGTGTTCCGTGATGAATTTCGTGATCTCCTCGCCCTTCTGGCCTGGAGGCGCGTTCACGAGCAGCAGCTTCACATCTTGTGCTTCCAAATCCTTTTCCAAGCGTGCCGTCTCCGGTCCCAGTTTGCCGCTGATCGGGCAACTGGCACTGAACAGCGCGATCACGAGGCCGTTTTTGCCTGCGGCGGCGCTCAGCTTGAGCTCTTTGCCATCCAGGGTCCTCAACGCGAGATCATCGACCATGCGTCCGACGCCGTGGTCGGCCCCCTTGAGCATCTGCGGCGCCTCTTTGAAGGAAGGATCCTCGCTCGCGGGCTTGATGGGGCTGCTGGTAGTCGGGCTGTCGGCAGCGCCGCGTTTGCGCAGACTGGCGAGCGTTTTGACCGCCTCGTCCAGCGTCACGCTGCCGTCCTTGTCGGTGTCGAGGCCGTTGAACCAGCGTTTGTTCGGCAGTTCTTCCTCCGTGAGCTTGCCGTCGGCGTTTTTGTCGAGCCGCTTGAAAAGACCGCCGGTGTCCGAGCCGCCGCCGATGAGGTTCTGCGTCTTGCGCACGCCTTGCAGCGCCTCTTCGCGGGTCAGCGTGCCGTTTTTGTCGGCATCGAGCATTTTCAAATACTGCGCGCTGTTCATCTCGTCGCCGCTGATGACGCCGTCGTTGTTTTTGTCGAAGGCTTTGAAGCGCGAGTCGAATTCCGCGAGTTGCGACTGAGCGCGCAAGCCGATGGCGGAAACGGCCAGCGCAACGCCGCCGAGGAAGATGAAGCCAAGCTTTTTCATGGGAGGGAGTGGAATGTGAACTCGATGGGTGACGGGAAGTTTCCTGCCGTATGACAGGATCATCCAGCAAAATGAATCCTGCGCGATTGACTCCGCCTCCGGTCTTCGTTTGAATCGCCCCTCTGATGAACAACCGTATCCTCTCCCTCCTGTCCGTCATCGCCCTCTCCGGCAGCGCTGCTGCTGAAGTGGCCTATGAATTCGTCCCGAACTTCATCACTCCGCCACCCGGCAAGGAAACCATTGGCAACGGCCACGGTGAAATCGCCGTGGATTCCTCCGGGAAGGTCTATGTGAGCGTTCAGGAGGCCAACGCAGGCATCCAGGTCTATGGCACCGACGGCAAGTTCATCAAGGCGCTGCCGCTGCCGCCTTCGCTGCATGGCTTCGTGATCCGCAAAGACGACGATGGCGAGTTCATCTTCGCCGCTGTGCTCGGCGAGCAAAAAGTCATCAAGTGCGACCTCGAAGGCAAGGTCCTCATGACCATCCCGACAAGCGAATTCCCCGCCGACAAGGTCGGCAAGGGCCTCAAGCTCACGAACTGCGACGTCGCCCCCAACGGCGACATCTACGTCGTCGATGGCTACGGCCAGAGCCACATCTTCGTCTTCGGACGCGACGGGAAGTTCAAGAGCGTCTTCGGCGGCCCTGGAGAGCCGCTCAAGCTCGCCAACGCCCACAAGATCTTCATCGACCGCCGCTTTGAGCCTGCCCGCGTGATGATCTGCGACCGCGGCCACAAGCGCATGCTGCACACCCAGCTCGACGGCACCTTCATCGGCGAGATCGCCACCGAGATGCGCAATCCCAGCTCCGCCAGCTTCCACGGCGACCTGATGTGTGTCGCTGAAATCGCCGGCAACGTCAGCGTGTGGGACAAGAACAACAAGCGCGTCGCCGACCTCGGAACGAGTCCGAAACCGACGAACACGCCTGGAATCGAGCCCAAAGACTGGCAGCAGGGCATCGTGACCAGCCCGCATGGCATCACCTTCGACAACGACGGCAACATTCTGGAAACCGAATGGAACAAGTGGGGCCGCGTTCTGAAGTGGAACCTCAAGAAATGAGGAATCACGAATTCGGAACGACGAATGATCTGCCGCTTCGCGTCTGGCATTCATTCGTCATTCTGATTTCTGCATTCGTCATTCTGGCTCCTGCCAGCGCCATGGGCCACGGAGCGGAGTTTTTGAGCGCGAAACTCACGCTGTTGCCGGATGCTGAGGTGCGGCTCGAAGTCACCGCCGATTACGGTGGCAATCCTCTCATCTCGGACGAAGCCGCCGCAAAAGAAGCTTTGCTCGATCCCATCCAGCTGCGTTCTGGCAACACACTCGTACCATTGTCGAAAATCACGCCTGCCAGCGTCACCAAGCATGACAACTGGGTGGAGTTTGCGCCCGCCTCCTATCTGCCGTCCGACACGGAGACGCAGCCTCATGCCTTGATCACGTCGGCCTGGCGCTGGCGCAGCGCATTGCCGGAAATCGTCTTCGAAATGCCCAAGGGCAAACTGCATGACGTGCTGCTGTGGACGCATGACGAAAACAACCCCGATGCGCCGCCGAAGTGGATGCTGCTGCTCGCCGGAGACAGATCAAAGGCCATCGCCGTCCACTGGACGCCCTGGTGGCGTCGCTGGCAGACGTTGATGGCCTCGTCGTTTTTTGTTCTCGCGCTCGGTTACTTTGTCTCGCGGAACTTCACATTCCGCCAGCGCACGCTGTAAGGGCCGGCGCCTTTCGGGATGCCGTGCACCTGGAAGCCGATGTAGCCCTCAGAATCACCGGGCTGGGTGAAATCGGCAGTCTTCACGCCGTTCACGAAGCTCTGGTAGTGGTCGCCCTTCACCACGATGCGATAGTGGTTCCAGTCGCCTTTTTTGAAGGCTGCCTTCGCCGCGTCGGTGCGCACAGCCTCGGTCTTCGTGAGGATGCTCCACCATGTGCCGCGCCGGGCCTCATCGTAAAAATCACCGGCCGTGCCATTGATGGCGATCTCACACTGCGGGCCGTAGAGACGGCCTGCGGGCAAAGGTCTGCCCCCTTTGCTGCCTTCCGGCGCCGGGTCGCCTTCCTTCGCGATGTGACTGCGCACCTGCACGCCGGAATTCAGCGCGTCATCCACGTTGACCTCGAACTCGAGCTCAAAGTCCTTGAAGGGACCGATGGCGAGGAAGGTGTTCGGGCTGCCATCAACCGTGGTGCCGATCAGCACGCCGTTTTCCACCTTATAAGTGGCCTGACCACTGATGATCTGGCCGCCCTGCAATGAACCGTCTGCGAACCAGTATTGCCAGTCCGGCCCTGAATCTTGGGCTTGGAGCGTAAAGAATGCGGTGGTGAGCACGGCGGCAGCCGAGAGGGAGGCGATGAGGGTGGTTTTCATAAAAAAGAGGCGTGTTGAACGCCTTTCGCGTGGGATTTCCATCGAAAAGCCGAATTGCTTAACAAAACTTAATAAACTAGGTGATTTTTACCCGGTAAAAACCTCAAATAAATCGAAACCAACCTTGACCACCCGGCCAAGTTCGAGTTAAAACCAGATTATTACCCGGTTTTAATTGGATGGCCCGCCCCTCAAACACCTTCGATTCACTCTCGCTGACGATCGCGGTCACTCCGCAGATCAAGCAGTATCTCGAAGACCTGACCTTGAAGGGCACGTTTGGCAGCAGCCCCGCCGAGGCGGCGCGGATGCTTCTGAGCAATGGGATCGATGCCATGTTGAACACGGGTGCTTTGGAAAGACGCAAATGGACGCTCAAGGACGGCGAACTCGTCCTGGTCACGCCCGATCAACCTGCCCTCACCTCATGACACTGCAATTCGATCTCCAAGCCGACTCTACCGTCTTCTCCACCCTTGTGGAGGTCGAAATGACCGACACTGACCGCAGCCTCAAGGGCAACTGGAAGTCCGAAACGCGACTCTCGATGCTTTCGCATGAAATTGCCCGCTACATGCCCGAACTCGCCACCATGCTGGCCCAGGCCGGAAAGCAGCGGATGCTGGCAGCTTGAAATGCCGCCCACCTTGCGCCAACGAGGCGCATGCCCCTCATTTCCGGAACCGCCGTCGCTGAAAAAGTACTCGCCGAATGCCGTCGTGACATCGCGGAACTCGCAGCCAAGGGCCGCAAGCCAGGTCTCGCCGTGATTTTGGTCGGCGATGATCCAGCCTCCCGCGCCTACGTTCGCTCGAAGGACAAAAAGTGCCGCGATCTGGGCCTGCACTCGGTCAAACTGGAGCTCCCGGCCACCACAACGCAGGATGAGCTGATCGCGCACGTCCGCGCCTTGAACAACGACCCTGCAATTCACGGCATTTTGGTGCAAAGCCCGCCGCCCAAGCACATCGACGAGGCGGCCATCGTGCGGGCGATCGATCCTGCGAAGGATGTAGATGGCTTCCATCCCGTGAATGTGGCAAAACTGGCCCTCGAAGACCCAACAGGCTTCGTTCCGTGCACACCGCTCGGCTGCCAGCGCCTGCTGATCGACGCCGGCATCGAAACCAGCGGTGCGCATGCCGTGGTCGTTGGTCGCAGCATGATTGTCGGCAAGCCGATGGCATTGCTGCTGATGGCCAAAGGCAAAGGCGGCGACGCCACTGTGACCGTCACGCATTCCCGGACGCGTGATCTCGCCGCCATCACCCGGACAGCAGACATCATCATCGCCGCCATCGGCCGCCCGCATTTCATCAAGGCCGAGCATGTCAAGGAAGGCGCGGTCGTCATCGACGTCGGCATCAACCGCGTGGATGATCCCAGTAGCGAGAAAGGCTACAAACTCGTCGGCGATGTCGCCTTCGACGAAGTCGCTCCGAAATGCCGTGCCATCACGCCGGTTCCCGGCGGCGTCGGCCCCATGACCATCGCGATGCTGATGGCGAACACGATCAAGGCCTGCAAGCAGGCTGCATGACGTGTGCATTGGCCAGCGTTGAGTGAGGCGCATGAAATCCAGCCTCGCTCTCCTTTTTCTCGTCTCTCAAGCCCTCGCTCTCGACTCCGCCAAGCTCGCCGCCATTCATCCGGCAATGGAAGAGGCGGTGAAGGCGAAACAAGCCGCCGGAATCGTAACGCTGGTGATGGAGAAGGGCAAAGTCGTGCATCACGACGCGGCGGGCATGGCGGACATCGCCAAAGGGCGTGCGATGGAGAAGGACGCGCTGTTTTGGATCGCCTCGATGACGAAATCAGTGAACGGAGCGGCAGTAATGACGCTGGTGGATGAGGGAAAGCTCGCGCTCGACGAACCGGCGTCGAAATGGCTGCCGGAACTCGCGAACGTGACCGTGCAGGGCGGCGCAAAGCCTGAGAAGCCCATCACGCTGCGCATGCTGCTCTCGCACACGGCGGGCATCGCCTTTCCGCCGCGTAAACCGACGGATGGAGCCATTTCGCTCAAAGCCTATGCCGCCACGCTCATCAAGACGCCTTTGGCCTTCCAGCCCGGCAGCAGCTACGAGTATGGCTTCGGCCCCACGGTGGCCGGACGCATCATCGAGATCGTCAGCCGCATGAAATACGAGGACTTCATGCGCACGCGCCTGTTTGAGCCGCTGGGCATGAAGGACACGACGTTTCACCCGAATGACGCGCAGCGCGCACGAATCGCCCGAACCTACAAGATGGATGAGGACACGCATCAGCTCGTGCCCGGCTACAATCCATTCGTGACGAGCGATTCGAGCGTGCAGCACATGCCAGAGCCTGCGGGCGGCCTGTTTTCCACGGCGCAGGACATGGGACGCTTTTACGCGATGATCGCGAATGGCGGCGAACTCGACGGCAGACGCATCCTGAGCGCGACAAGCGTCGCCGAGATGACGAAGCCCGTCACTGCCGGCGAAAAACAGCTCAACTACGCCTGCGGCTGGCAGTGCAACACGGAAACGCAGCGCGTTTGCGCTGCCATGCCCGTAGGCAGCTTCGGTCACGGCGGCGCCTTTGCCACGAATGGCTGGATCGACCCGAAAAGCGGCATCGTGACGGTCTTCCTCGTGCAAAACGTGCTTGTGCCCGACAGCGGCAAGCCTCGTGACGCCTTCCAAAACCTCGTCATGGCGGCCGCGGGCATCACGGTGAAGCCGCTTGCCGCCAAGCAGGCCAAGCGTTGATCACGCGCACGCCTGGTGATTCTGATTCCATTTGGAACAAGGGCGTGCCATGCTCCATGCCGCCATGACGATCCAACCGAACTTCTTTGCCGTTTTGTGCGCTTTTGCGCTGCCCCTTGGTCTTGTTGCCGAGGACGAGAAAAAGCCGGAGGAGCCCAAGAAGGAGGAGAAAAAGGACGATAAGAAGCCGGAGGACGACAAACCGGTCGTGACGGAGGGCAAGGTGACGATCGGCGACAAGGAGATCGCTTATGACGCGAAAGCAGGCACGCTGCCCATTTTGAAGCCGGACGGCAAGCCGTCGGCGCAGGTGTTTTACACGGCCTACACGATGAAGGGCGTGAAGGACGCTTCGAAGAGGCCGGTGACGTTCTGCTTCAACGGCGGCCCAGGTAGCAGCAGTGTGTGGCTGCATCTCGGCGCCTTCGGGCCGAAGCGCGTGGACCTGCCTGCGGACGGCCTGACGCCGCCGAAGCCGCCGGGCGGGCTGGTGAGCAATGAATTCTCGATCCTGGGGGTGACGGACCTCGTTTTCATCGATCCCGTGAACACCGGCTTCAGCCGCGCAGAGGACCCGAAGAACGTGGGCGAGTTCCTCGGCGTGCAGGAGGACATCCAGAGCGTGGGCGAGTTCATGCGGCTGTGGGTGACGCGGGAGCAGCGGTGGAAGTCGCCAAAATTCATCGCGGGCGAGAGCTACGGCGGCATTCGCGGTGGCGGACTGGCGCAGCACCTCCAGCAGCGGCATCGCATGTATTTGAACGGGATCATTATCGTCTCCGGCCTGCTGGATTATGCGACGCTCATCGCGGGGCCGCTCAATGACACGCCGTACCTGGTGGGACTGCCCGCGATGACGGCGACGGCACACTATCACAAGAAGCTGCCGCCGGATTTGCAGGCGGACTTCAAGAAAGCGGTGGCGGAGTCGCGTGAGTTCGCCTTTGGCGAGTATGCATCAGCGTTGCTCAAAGGCGCGGATTTGACGAAGACCGCACGCGAGGCCGTGGTGCGGCAACTCGCGCGCCTGACCGGCCTGCCGAACAAACTCATCGAGGAGCAGGAACTGCGCATCGACAGCGGGGTGTTCCGGGAGATGCTGCTCCGGAAGGAAAAGCTGGTGCTGGGAGCCTATGACGCGCGCGTGACGGGCCGGGATGGCGACGAGTCGGAGAATCACCCGCAGATCGAGCCCTTCATGCGAGTGGTGGGCAGCATCGCGGCTGCGGCGATGAACGCCTACCTGCGCGAGGAGCTGAAGTATGAAAAGGACCTGCCTTACGAGGTGCTGGCTCCGCAGCCAAACTGGAACCATGGCAAAGGTAACAGCTACACGAGCGTCAGCGGCCAGCTCGCCGACGCGATCCGGCAGAATCCGCACCTGCGGGTGCTGGCGATGGTCGGCTGGCGGGATCTGGTGACGCCGCCAGACAACATGATGCTCAGCGTGCGCCAGATGCGTCTGCCGGACGAACTACGCAGGAACATCGAATTCGCCGAGTATGAGAGCGGCCACATGATGTACACAAACCGTCCGGACATGGAAAAAATGCACGCGGACATCATGGCTTTTATAGAGAAGGCGTTAAGATGATGGATCTGGGCTAGAGATTGCCTTTTCGCAGCTCTCGAAACGCAAATCGCTGATTATTAATCATCTGAGATGAAAAATCGGACCCGGATATGCCTTTATTGGCGATTGACTCGCTAGCCAATCCAGAAGCCGCCGTCCGTTTGGCAGGAAGACACTTGCCGAAAACGCAAAAATCCGGCATTTTTACCTAATTGAAGGGCATTCCAGCCCGTTCAGCCCTTTAGAAGTTCACACACTTCATTCCATACCACCATGAAACAAACCACGAAACTGCTCAGCAGCCTCTTCGTCACGGTCCTTTTCGCGGGTTCCGCTCTTGCGGAACTTCGCACTTGGACAGACAGCAAGGGCCGCCAAGTCACCGCCTCATTCATCGGTCTCGATGGTGAGAACATCATCCTGCAGACCGCGGATGGTGCCACGCACAAGTTCCCGCTGACAAATCTGTCCGCGGAAGATCAGGCGTTGGCCAAAACCATGAAGCCTTCGGAACAGCCTGTGATGCTGGCAAACGCCACCGTCGCCCAAGCCGCCCAAACGATTGACCGCCTCGTGGCAGGCGGCCTCGTCCGGGCCAATCCTGAGCGCGTGAAGGGCGGCAAGAAGCCCATCACCGGCTTCAACCCACTGGCGAATGACGAACAGTTCGTGCGCCGTGTTTACCTGGACATCGTGGGTCGCATCCCGAACCACACGGAAACCACGCAGTTTCTGCAGGACTCCAATCCGAACAAGCGTGCGAAGCTGATCGACATGCTGCTCGACAGCCCCGGCTACAACAGCCACACATTCAACTACTTCGCCGAAATGCTCCGTGTGAAGGATCGCCTCGAGCAGGACAACCTGCGTGGTGTTCCCTACATCAACTGGATGCAGGATCAGATCGCCAAGAATCGCCCTTGGAATGAAATGGTCTATGACATGCTTACCGCTACAGGCAAAATGTGGCACAACGGCGCAGCTGGCTACCTGCTCCGTGACGCTGGCATGCCTTTGGACAACTTGGCCAACACGCTGGCCGTCTTCCTCGGCACTGATGTGGCCTGCGCCCAATGCCATGACCATCCCTTCTCCGACTGGACCCAGCACCAGTTCTATGAAATGGCGGCTTTCTTCGGAGCCACGACCACCAACATGCGCACCGCCCAGGCCCGCAAGGACAAGGACTCCCCGGGCATGATGAATGCGATGAACGACTTGATGCCGAAGATCGAGGAGATGGTCACCAAGAGCGGCCAGGACATCAAACGCATCCGCAATGGCATCCAAAACTACATGGGAGCCAATCGCGCCATCGTTGGCGACATGGACAAGAACAGCATCAAGCTGCCGCATGACTACAAATACCCGGATGCCAAGCCCGGCGATCCTGTGGAGCCCAAGTTCATCATGTGGAGCAAGAACGACAAGAACCTTGCCGCCTACAAGCAGAAGGTGAAGGAGCCACAAGAGCTGCGCACCGCTTTCGCCAAGTGGACCACAGATCCGAGCAACCCCCGCTTTGCAATGGCAATCGCCAACCGCATGTGGAAGCGTGCCTTCGGCCAGGGCATTTCCGAGCCGGTCACCAACATCGACGACCCGAAGCAGTCGGTGAATCCTGAACTGCTCGTGCATCTGGCCGAGGAAATGAAACGCGTGAAGTTCGACATCAAGTCTTTCATGCGCATCCTTTTCAACACCCGCGCCTACCAGTCCGAGTCCACGACGGAAAAAATCGCCATGGGAGAGCCCTACTATTTCCAAGGCCCGCTTCTTCGCCGCATGACCGCGGAACAGGCTTGGGACTCCTACATGACACTGGTGCTCGGCGACCCCGACAAATACACCAAGCCTCTGGAAGACCTCTACAGCCGCTCCATCGACCTCGACCTCAGCAATCCGAAGCTTGATGCGCAGACGGTGCTCGTGAAATACGACGCCTTCCGCAAGATGGCTGAAAAGGAACGCGCCCTCATGGGTGGCGGACTCGCTGAGGCCGGCGGCGACATGATGATGGAGGACAACAAGAAATCCAAAGGCAAGGCTGACACCGCCCCTGCTGGTGGAATGATGGAAAACGCCTCGCTGAGCTACAATGGCATGGTTCTTCGCCGTGCAGCCGAACTCGAGCAGCCTGCTCCGAACGGCCACTTCCTGATCGACTTCGGTCAATCCCCTCGTGCGCTCATCGACGGCAGCATCAAGACCGGCTCCGTGCCTCAAGTGTTGATGATGATGAACGGCAAGGCTCAGGAAATGCTCACCAGTTCGGATTCACTCATCTTCCGCACGATGGAAAAAGTGAAGTCTCCCCCGGAAAAAGTGGAGGCGCTCTTCATCTCGGTGCTCAATCGCCGCCCCACGATGGCGGAGAAAGACATCGCCAAGCGTGCTCTTTCAGGTGGTGATGACGGCTACGCCAACATGATCTGGGCGCTCATCAACACCCGTGAGTTCATTTTCATCCAATAACACATCCACACACCCACATACCCAATAACGCGCACTCAACAAATTCTATGAAAACCGAATTGAACCGCCTCAATGAAATCTCGCGCCGCGAGCTCATGCTCCGCACCGCGAAAACCGCACTTGGTGTCAGCCTTCTGCCTGCCAGTTCCCCCTTCCTCCGCGCTGCGGAAACCGCCAGCAAGAGCGGCCCGGGCACTCCTGGCTTCGGCAAGGCCAAGCACGTCATCTTCCTTTGGATGGGTGGCGGCATGACACACATCGACACCTGGGATCCCAAGGACGGACCGACCAAGGGGCCGACCGATCCCATCAAAGCCAATGCCGGTTCCGGCAACATGGACCGACTGGGCGGAACGATGGAAAAGATGGCCAAACTGGCCAACAAGTTCTCCATCATCCGTTCGATGAGTTCCAAAACGGGCGTGCATGAATCAGGCACCTACATCATGAAGACGGGCTACGAGCCGCGCGGAACCATCGTCCACCCAGCCATGGGTGCTTGGGCCTCGCATTTCCTGGGCCGTGTTAAGGGCGTGACTCTTCCTGACAGCGTTGTCGTGAACAGCGGCAGTTCTTATCCTGGCAACGGTTTCTTCCCGACCACGATGAGCCCCATTCCGATCTCGAACCCGGAAGCCGGCCTGCAGAACATCAAGCCAAGCTCAGGCGTGACGGATGGTCAGTTCCAGAAACGTCTCTCGCTGATGGATGAGTTCGACACTTCCTTCCGCAAGAAATTCCAATCCGAGGAAGTTAAGTCCTACTCCGAGTTCTACGACGAAACCGTCAAGCTCATGAAGAGCGAGGACCTCAAGGCATTTGACCTCAGTCAGGAGCCTGCGGCGGTTCGCGAGAAATTTGGCCGCAACAACTTCGGCCAAGGTGCTCTGCTTGCCCGTCGTCTGGTCCAGGCCGGTGTGCGTTTCGTTGAAGTGCAATTCGGCGGCTGGGATATGCACAACACTATCGACAACGCGCTGGGTAACACCGGTGCGACGATGGACAATGTTTTCGCCACGTTGATCGAAGACCTGATTTCCAACGGTCTCTTTGAATCCACGATGATCGTCATGGGTTCCGAATTCGGACGCACACCGGACATCAACGAAAACGATGGTCGCGACCATTATCCGCTCGCTTACTCCACCGTCTTTGCAGGCGGCGGTGTCAAAGGCGGTTTCGTTTACGGCTCCACCGACAAGGAAGGACGCCGGGTTGCCGACAAGCAATGCACACCGCAGGACTTCCTGGCCACCATCGGCCACGGCATGGGCCTTCCGGTGGACGAAGTGGTCATGTCCCCCTCTAACCGTCCGTTCACGGTCGGCGACAAGGGTGTTCCGGTCATCGACATCTTTGCCTGATCTGGATTTCAGCAAGAATCCTTCAAACGAAGCACCCGGCGCAAAGCCGGGTGCTTTTTTATGCCTCAGGACGGCCGCTCCGACTCCTGGACAAACAGACAAAAGCAAATGCGACCCCGGCCAGTATCAGGCTGCCAGGCTCGGGGACCAGCACAGGGCTCAGCGTGAAACTGAAGTCGTCAAAAAAGTTTTTGAAGCTCGCAGCCCCGTTGTTCAGCGGTCCGCCCCGCAAATCCCACTGTAGTTCCGTCAGCGCTCCCGCGTCCAGCCCCAGGCTTTGATTGGACAGCACGTTCGTCTGGACACCCAAGGTCGACGTAAGATCATCAAAAGCGCTGACCACGATGCCGGCGGTGTTGTTGACCGGGTCCAGGATGACCACCAGTTCGGACCAACCGGCGGTACCCATCCGATGCGCCGTAGTCTGCCAGTTTCCCCCGCCTGGAAGGCGGTATTGCAGGTAGTTGTCCCCCGTGTAGCCGACTTGGAAAACAGTCTGGTTCGCGGCATCGCGCAGCGAGAGGCTCAAAATGTTGTCCAAATCCGTGTCATCCCAATCCGATGGGCAGAGCCAGAAAGCCATCTGGACAAGGCTGCTGCCAGTCGCCGCAGGTGCGGTGCCGCCATAGTCCCTTGAGTCCAGCGAGTAAGCGTAACTGAGATTCGTTTCCGAAGCCAGCAGGTTGAGCACGCTCTGCCCTGTACGCGCTCCTGGATAGCGGTAGGCATGCACATAGTCTCGTGTGAAACTGCCGTCGTAATAATAGGGCGCGTTTGAATCCTCCTCCAATCGACCTCCTGCCAAAGCCCGCCAGAGGCCCGAGTTGTCACTGATGTCCACTGCCGTTCCACCCGGACCGCCACTGTTCGTGCCGTATTGTCCGGCGTTATACCGGCTTAAGTCGGCACCATGCGTGCCATCCCCCAAGGTGTTCGGATATGTTCCCAATGGCACCACACCCGTGAAGCCATTGGCATCGATGTTATTGAGGTAAAACTGAGCATCTCCGGCCAGAAATGACGAAAGGATCTGCCCGTTCAGAGGAATGCGATAGCCATCCTGTTCCTCAAAACTACCCAGATATGCATTTGCATTCTGAGCTCCCCCTAAGAGGGCGCCCAGCAAACAGAGGCAGAACAGGAAACTTCTTTTCACAATCTGAGTACATATTTAACAGTATTTAATATAATTTCAATAACTTATGGGCTTTTGGTATGCTTTCCCATCATTTATCCACACCTCATTCTCACCGGCTTTTCCTGCTTGCGACGCCATTCGATCCCCTGATAATGGCCGCCCTTCCGCCCCTGCGCCAGCGCACGCGCACCATGAGCAAATCCAGCCCCAAATCTGACGAACTTTCCTTCGAGGACGCCATGCAGCGCCTCGACGAGATCGTGGCGGGCATGGAGGACGGCCAGCCCACCTTGGAGGAAATGATCTCCAGCTATGAGGAGGGGGTGGGTCTCCTAAAGCTCTGCCGCCAGCGCATTGATGGAGCAAGACGACGCGTCGAACTCATCAGCGGAGACATGGAGGGAGGAAAGGTTTCGCTCACGCCGTTTGAAGACGGTTCTATGGACGAAGAAACCGAGGAATCATCTGTTAAGCCCCGCCCTCAACTCCGCCGACGGAAAACCACCGACGCCGAGTCTGGTGGGGAAATACGACTTTTTTGAATTGTGGATACCACCGAACTGCCAGCCATCAACTCCCCCGCAGATCTCAAAGCCCTGCCCCTTGAGAAACTGCCCGCCCTCGCGGAAAAGATCCGCAAGACACTGATCGAGACGCTCAGCCAGACCGGCGGCCATCTCGGCCCGAATCTCGGTGTCGTTGAACTGACCCTTGCCTTGCACCGCGTCTTCGACACTCCGAAGGACCGCTTCGTCTTCGATGTCGCGCATCAGGGCTACATCCACAAGATGCTCACCGGCCGCTGGGACAAGATCCACACCATCCGCCAGCACGACGGCCTGAACGGCTTCCTCCTCCGCACCGAGAGCGAGCACGACTGCTACGGCGCGGGCCACGCCGGCACCGCCCTCTCAGCCGCTCTTGGCATGGCGACTGCGCGCGATCTCTCCGGCGGCGATGAGAGCGTTGTCTGCGTCGCCGGTGATGCTGCCTTCACCTGCGGCCCCGTCTTTGAGGCGATGAACAACATCGCCGCGCACACCAAGCGCCTCATCATTGTCCTCAATGACAACGAATGGTCCATCGACCGCAACGTTGGTGCCATCGCCAAATACTTCAACGCAATCGCCACCAATCCCGGCTACGCGTCGCTTCATCAGAAGGCCGCGAGGTTGTTTGAGTTCGTCCTGGGTGAAAACGCGCGCAAATTTGCCGAGAAAGTCGAGGGCAAGGCCAAGAACATCATCCTGCCGCAGAGCGAGACTCCTACGAACCGTAGCGTGCTTTTCGACGAGTTCGGCATCCGCTACTACGGCCCCATCGACGGCCACGACATCCCGCTTCTCATCCAGACCTTCGAATTTCTCAAGACGCAGAACGAACCCGTCATCCTCCACATCATCACGGAGAAAGGCCGCGGCTACAAACCCGCGCTTGATGACCCGCTCAAGTTCCACGGCCTCGGCAAATACAACGTCGAAACCGGCGAGACCGCTGCCACCGACAAGCCCACCTACTCCCAGGTCTTCGGGCGCGCCGTCACCGACTTCGCGAAGGACGATGAAAAAATCGTCGCCATTACCGGCGCCATGCCCGGCGGCACCGGCCTCAGCGTCTTCAAAAAAGAATTGCCGGACCGCTACTTCGATGTCGGCATCGCCGAGGAGCACGCCGCGCTCTTCGCCTGCGGCCTTGCAACACGGGGCATCAAGCCCTTCCTCACCATCTACTCCACCTTCATGCAGCGCGCGTTCGACATGATCGTGCATGACATGGCCATTCAAAACCTCCCCGTGCGCATGTGCATGGACCGCGGCGGCCTCAGCGGCGACGACGGCCCCACGCACCATGGTCTGTTCGACATCGCCTATCTGCGCGGCATCCCCGGCATCGTTCACATGCAGCCGCGGAACGAGGACGAATTCGTGGACATGCTCTGGACCATGGCGAACTACGACAAAGGCCCCATCGCCATCCGCTACCCGCGTGGCAATGGCCCCGGTGTCACGCCCAAGGACAAGCCCATGCTGCTCGAAATCGGCAAGGCCGAAGTCGTCGCCGATGGCAGCGATGTCGCCCTCATCGCCCTCGGCGACATGTTCCCCGTGGCCGAGGAAGCGAAAAAGCAGCTCGAAGCCAAAGGCCTCAGCGTCGCCCTCATCAATCCCCGCTGGATCAAGCCGCTCGACGGTGCCTGCATCGAGTCCTACGCCAAGAAGGTAAAGGTCATCTGCACCCTCGAAGACCACGTCCTGCGCAACGGTTTCGGCTGCGGCGTCATCGAGCATCTCAGCGATGCCGCCATCCGCACCCCCGTCGTGCGCATCGGCTGGCCCGATGAGTTCGTCGAGCACGGTACCATTCCGATCCTCCGCACCAAGCACGGCCTCACCGCCGAAAACTGCGTGGCGAAGGTGCTCGCGGCATTGGGTTAAAGCACCCGGCGGGCGGGGTAAAACTTGGCGCTGGCGGAATTTGGATAATTGCGCCATTATTCCGCCACAATTCCGCCACTTTTATGCCATTTGCCTTCGTAAATGGCTAAAATTAATTCCGCCACAATTCCGCCACTTTTATGCCAGATTCCGCC